>Ga0228710_1004229_pt1 | contig 22682 bp, 11 predicted proteins | sample MedpolnodulmetaG_FD_177995 | JGI IMG/M metagenome (GOLD analysis project Ga0228710, IMG submission 177995) | Root nodule microbial communities from Medicago polymorpha collected in Santa Monica, California, United States - pink nodules | ecosystem: Host-associated > Plants > Roots > Nodule...
TAATTTGTTTTATTTTTTTTTTTTTTTAATTTTTTAAATTATTATTTTTAATTTTTTTAATTTAAAAAATAAAAATTAATTTTTTTTATTTACATGTGCATTTTTATTTATTTTTAAAAAAATTACACATGTGGCGTCCTTGTGTGCGCCACGTGTACGTTGACTAGGTCAAAATTTGCTCGGGGGCCAAAACTGCAACAGAAAGTAAACATAGAGGACCTGAAAAGAGTTTTTTTTAGAGGGCCAAAATCACAACATTTGAAAACTTAGGGTGCCAAAACAGTAATTAAGCCTTTTTTTTATATAGAAATTAAGTTTAAATATATTTTTCAGTCTTTACATATGTAACTTTTTTATTATTATCTATCTATATTATATATAAAGAAAATAACTCATTTCGACTCTTTTAGGTTGACTTTTTCTATTTCCTAAATTACCCTCAATTTTAAATTCAAATATTAATCAAAAGTGTAACAAATTCAATCCTTATTAGACACGATATATAACTTTTTTTCCTTATCTTTTATTCTTTAAAAAAGATAATTGATGGAGTGAATTCAAAATTAAAACAAAATGTAAAAAACACAATATGAATATATGTCCATTTTTTTTCTTCATGCTTAGAATGTGTAGCAAACTAGATCGAGTATATATAAGATTTTGGGCTGACTTTTTCATTATTCCAATTATACTCTAAAATAATTTTTTCTATAATAATGATTGTTATTAGTGTTATTAAAAAGATAAGAATTTAAATTATATTTTTTTTGTTATATTGTTGGTGTCATCGAAATAGATAATAAAAAGGGTTAGTTTGATTTGTTATAATTTGAAAGTAACAATAATTTATATTTATACTTTTGATCAAAACCAAAATTTTATAGAAAAACACAGTTCATAATTTTCAAACTTTAGCGCAATAAAAAGAGCGGAAAGACAGGTAATTTTATTTGTATTGAAAGTTGAGGGTAATTTTAAAAAGATAAAAAGTCAGCACAAAAGAGCTGAAGCATGATATTTTCTTTATATATAGTATAGATATAGATATAGATTACTATTATTATTAATCATCGTGAATATACAACTTTTTATCTTTGATTTTACTGTTATATATCTTACTCCGGTTTCGAACTTTTTTTTTAAAGATAAATTAGTTAGTTGTTAGATTAATTTTTTTTCCATTGTCCGGATTTAAACCTAAACCTCTAACTTGTATTTTTTTTTATATTAAAAAAAAAAAACTAACCCCTTATCCTTTAGCTAAAATCAATTGAGATATTCAATCCCACTCTGAATTGGAACTCATATTTCAAAGAAGATGGTAAAGTGACACAACTATTTGCTTTATTATTATTAATATGTAAATGAATTTGTGAATGCAGGAATACTACACAACAATATACCGAATGTGTATTGCAGTTATATGAAGTAATTTTAAGGGCCATGTCGAAATTAGTGAATTTGGAAGAGGACTGTTTCCTGAAGGAATGTGGAGAGAGAGCTGCAACGTATATGAGAATCAATTACTACCCTCCATGTCCTAAGGCTGATCATGTTCTAGGCTTGAAGGTACATTCAGATCCATCAACTATAACTATTCTGCTGCAAGATAAAGAGGTAGAAGGCCTCCAAGTCCTCAAAGATAATAAGTGGTTTAAAGTTCCAATAGTCCATGATACTCTCCTGATTAATGTTGGTGATCAAATGGAGGTACGTAGTAACTTTGGTACTCTTAAGTGTGGTAAAATCTAAATACCAAAAGAATCCAAGGTGTGGATTCCTTAACTGAGATCGTTAAATAAAATTTACATGACCAACCAAAAAAAAAAAACAACTATAGAATATAATTTTAAAAAGAATTAATGATGTGATCCTAGTGGTTTGGAATGTGCTCTTCTTCAATGTCTCAAATTTTATTCTCTCGATTCTACTTTGGATGGGCTAATTTAATTTCATCAATAAAAAAATAGCTCAAATTGTATTTTATAGATAAAATTTCGTATTATGTATTTCTTAAACAATTTCCTATATATACCTGAAAAACGATAGGATTGATACAACATGTTGAAATTGAATGTGATACACACAGATAATGAGCAACGGAATTTTCCAGAGTCCAGTACACAGAGCAGTGGTAGATTCAGAAAAGGAAAGGCTCACAGTAGTTATGACATGTCGCCCAAATTCAGAGAAAGAGGTCAAACCAATTGACAAACTAGTGAATGAGTCAAGGCCGGTATTATACAAAACTGTGAAAGATTATGCTATTTTGTATCCCAAGATTTCTCCCTACGGAAGGCCAATTGATCAATGCAAAATTTAATCAAATGCTTATCAGAATTTCGTGAAATGGTTTGTGGAAGTTAAGCGTGGTTTTGGTGTTGGCTTTGTTTGGAGATTTTGTTTTAATTCATATTGGTGGTAGCCTTTGGTTGAGTCTTATTTTTATTAGTGTTTATGTTGTATGGTGTTTGAATTTTCTTTTGAATGCTCCGCCTTCGGCACATGTTGTAATAAATCGAAGTATTTTTCACGATTTAACGGTTATTATTAATTAACAGTATAAGACATACTTACACTAATCTATAAGAATTAAATTCTAAAACATAAAATAAAAATCCAAATATGATTCATTTTGAGTGGTTCTTTAAATATATGATCCAAAAAAATTAATAAAAATTGATTTAACGTGGTTTTTACTTTTTTAGATTGGTAAGAAGGAGATACATTAACTAATTAGATGACATGCAGTATATCCTTATGATCAACCATCAAAAGACCATATAGAATTGGAGAGAAAGGAGCATCAAATCCACTTTAGCTAATAAATATGCAGATGAGTTGACTTCTCTAAAATAATGTTGAGTAGTGACAGACCAATACAAAAGATTTAGACGATTAAAAACCTCTTATAGGAGAGGCTTGAAATAAGAGATGGTGGTAGTTTTGTTGAGGGCAACAACTGCAACAATGGTATAACTCATTTCGAAAATGACACAGTCAAGATGAAGATGGCGAGCAATACGCATATCATGGACTAAGCTCCACATTAAACTTAAAAGTACGTACAAGAGGGCTCCCATTTGATAGAAATAATGGACCTAGAGCCCTCCATACATGCCGCAGGTTTATCAATACTATCAACTACCATTTGCGTATGGCTAGCTACATGAAAGAGCCAATTTGATCGAAGATCAGAGTATTGATTAAATACCAATTTGTTACGATCCTTTCATAAAACATTGATAAAAATGCCAGAAAACGTCCACCCAACTCCATGGCGTATTTTCAATATCTTCATCATCAAGGTCCTATTCGCGCAATAATCTAGCTTGATGACGGCGAACCAAAATTCTATTGTTTCTTCATTGTCTCTTAAGATGAATCACCAATTGATTTTTTTTTTGAAAATAAAATTAATTGAAATTTTTTTTAAAAATAATATTAGCCATGTTGAGAGGTGGTTTCATTATTCATATCCATGAGTGTAAAAGTGGGGTGTGTTTTTTGTGTGTTAAAAAGAAAAAGAGGAGTCCGTGTGTAAATGGGCTGAAAATGGTTATGGGCCATAAAGGAGGATGAGTGAGTGGCTAGGGCACAGCGTAAGCAAGCTTCATCATTCTTCCATTCGATTCCGTTCTGTTCTATGAAATGGTAGTTTTGGTTTCTGGGAAACACAAACAACAGAAGCAGCTGAATATATACAAAGTGACGAAGGAATCAACAATCCCCAAATATTATTTTTATTATTTCATTTCATTTCATTTAATTGAATTTCCCTTCCCTTGCTAGGGATTTCAATTTCACTATGAATGCCACCGAAGAAGAGGAAGCTCCACCTCACCAACAACCCTCCGATTCCCCACCTCCTCCTCCGCCGTCGAACCTCTCAGTTAATGCCGACGCCGATATGCACGACGCCGTCGTTATTGGAGGTGAGAACAATGATACCGCCGTAAACATCACCGAGGAGGTTGCTGTTGACGACGTGGCGTCGGCTGAGGGCGGTGAAGGCCAAGTGCATGTGATGGAAACTGCTTCTTACGGTGTTGGGGATGGTGTGCAAGATGAAGAAGAAATTGCTTTGGAGGAGAAGGGGACGGAGAATGTCGAAGTGGAAGAGGTTCAAGTTAGGGTTGATAACTCAGATGAAGCTCCTTTGATCGGAGAAGAAGAAGGAGACAAAGACAACGCGGAGAAGAAGGAAGAAGAAGACGAGAATGAAAAACAAGGAGAAGAAATTCAAGATGAAGGTGAACAACCGCAGCAACATGAAGACGATGAAGAACAATTGCAGGAGCAAGAAGACGACGATGAAGATGATAAAGAGGCCGATGAGGAGATGGAGGTGGCGGAGGACGAGCCAAGTCCGAGTGTGAGTGCTGGGAAAAAGAAGCGTGGGAATGGGAAGAATTCTAAATCAAGTGGGAGAGTTCCTTCAAAGAAAAAGATGGAAGAGGACGTTTGTTTCATTTGCTTTGATGGGGGTGACCTTGTGCTTTGTGACCGAAGGTGATCCTTTGAGACTCACTCCTCACATTAGTAGCTTTGTAATCCTGTTCATTATGTTTATGTATTGTTTATTTGGAAATTTCACTGTGTTTTATTTGGTCTTCATTAGGGGTTGCCCCAAGGCCTACCACCCTTCTTGCGTTAATCGCGACGAGGCCTTCTTCCAAACCAAGGGAAAGTGGAATTGCGGTGAGATTCCTTATTCCGAGTCTCTGTTATTATTCTATTCATCATGGTTTCCTTGCTTTTTATTTTAGGGTTTAGTTCGGTGTTTGTTTTTGCTTTTCAGTATATTAGGATTTAGTTTGGTGTTGGCTTTTACTTTTTAGTATATTAGGTTTTTTAGTTTGGCGTTCGTTTTTACTTTTTAGTATATTAAGGTTTAGTTCGGTGTTCGCCATTACATTTTAGTATATTAAGGTTTAGTTTGCCGCTTGTTTTTACTTTTTAGTATATTATGGTTTAGTTCCGTGTTCGGTACTACATTTTAGTAGTATATTAGGGTTTAGTTCAGTTTTCACTTTTACTTTTTTGTATCGTTAGACTTTAAGTGTTGGCATTATTGGATAAAATAAAGCTTGCATTTCAAATTTTAATATATGATACCAATGACATTGACATGTCTGTAAATACTTATGATTTTGGAAGTTGCAAGTTTTTTACTTCTACACGTCTTCCCCGTATTTTTTTGAGAGTCGGGAGCTAGATTTGAATGTTAGGGAGGCCAACTATAAAAATATCATGTGCATGAAGTATGGCACTTTGACTTCAGTAAAATAACAACAGCTTCATTCTCTTCATAATGAATTATGCATTGCGGACAGTGAGAAATAACTATTAAGCACATGAATGGATTAGATTATTGAGTTAATTTTATTTTTAACTTTCTAATAGAATTTGTTATAGACACTAAAACAAATTTCCAAACTCACAAAGAGTGAAGCAACTTTATGTTTAACCAAAAACTGGTTTAAATTGATTTGTATCAATCAACTTAAAGATAAACAAAATTAACATAAACATACAATAAACCAGCTTTTAGATAAGCATTGATCATTCCTGATCTTTAGTTTTGTACTGTAACGCTCATGGCTAATACTAGATTTTATAAAAGGGTGGTCCAAACCCACTTGGGTTGGTTAGTGTTGTTGGCTTGAGATCTTGGAGTGTGCTCCTCCTCAAGGTCTCAGGTTCGATTCTCCTCGATGGCAATTTAGGTGGGCTAATTTAGCTTCTTCAAAAAATAAAATAAAAGGGCGGTCCGGTATGTAAGACCCTTACCAGGTGGAGTGTAATTGTTGTACAAACACAGGCTTTCTTGCTAGTGATAGGATAAGCATGAGTCATATGAATGAAGATTTGACAAGCCTTTTGTTGATTTGAAGTGCTTGCATCTACTTCTGCATTATATTATGGAAGTTTGTGCTTCCAAATGCTCAAAAGTCAAGGTGTTCCTTTGGGCTACTAAAGTATAACAACTGTTAATTAAGAGTCATTTGGCTTCTAAAAATTACTGCCAACAGTTCTTGTTTGTATTCGAATAATTCTTTGACAATATTAGTATAGAGAATTCAAAATGTCAGGCGATGCATAGGTAGATCTGTCCCTATTAGCTGTATGATTACTTTAGAACTGTGCCTCATGGTCTGAATATTTTAATTGGTTGTATGATTATATTACCTTGAGATTTGCCCATGTATATTTGTTGAAATATTACTGGATACAACGTGATTGACATCTTGATGCTAGGGATCTTACTACTACCTTGAGGAGGGAGTGATGCTTTACTAATGCGCGCTTTTCTATGTCTTCTATATAATTTAGAACGATTCTAAATATCTTATATGAAATGTATGATAAATCTCACTAATTAGTTTAATTAATTGACTATTTGTTCTATTTGACTATTTGTTAAGTGTAACATCTGCGTTGAACGTCAGTGCTCTTTAACTAAGGTTCACACAAATTTTAATTTTTTTCAATGTTTAGTACATTGTTTAGACAGTCTTGTTTAGAGAAACAGGTGTTGGCATTGAATTTATAATTGTGTTTCCAAAACATAATTGATTTTACTCTGAATGCCCCATGTTAACATAATATTTACATTTCTTTGCTATGTCTGACTTTCTACATCTTTGATCTTAATGATCTTAGGTTGGCATCTTTGCAGCAACTGTGAGAAGAATGCACACTACTTGTGCTATACATGTACATTCTCTTTGTGCAAGGGTTGTATCAAAGATGCTGTTATGTTATGTGTTAGGGGAAACAAGGGGTTTTGCGAGACATGCATGAGAACTGTAATGTTGATTGAACAGAATGAGGAGGGAAACAACATGGTATATCTTCTATTCCTACTCCCCGTCCCTTTTCTTGTCAAATGCTTTTGTTATTAAAAAATGGTGCAGTATGTGTGTGTTTTGAGCTGATAAAGTGTTGATCCTTCTACACTGCTTCTGTTTGTTGAGATGGTGGTGGTAATTGGTTTTTTATATATACTTGTTGCTAACTTTTTTGTTTTGTTTTTTCTTGGGGTGCATTTTTTAGTTATTACGCATACATGCGCTTGCATACATGGACAAGCAAATCTGTCCTCATATATGATAGCGATCTCGAAGTATCATATTTAAGAGATCCAGTCAAGATTAAGGTTCTATACATTTTTGCTGTACTAAATTTGTGTCTAAAGGGTTCACTTAAATCCCGTATGGGACACAATCGGGAACATTCATTTATGTCCCAAAACATTGTTGTGAGTGTTCCAAGCCTAACATTAGTTGCAATGAAAAAGCATGGGCTGACGGCTCAATAAATGAAACACATCCCGTGATTGCCAGTTGTGGAGGTGACTGAAGGAAGAGACAAGATGCAATCGGTTGCAAAAATGACAAATAATAAATGCTGCTACTGGATTGCTTGTAGAATATCTACACCTAACAAAATACCCAAATTCTACAAAAATATAAAGTTTCATTTAGCTTTTTTATTCTTAAAATATAGCCTAATGCGCTTATAATTTCGGATGATGAATCAGGCTTCGATCTGTATTTCTCACAGAAGTAAACAAGAAAGAAATAGAATGCTAATTTTTAATGATATATTAATATTATGAAATGCCAATCTTAATTGCCAACAGTAGAAAATGCCATGTTAAACAATGTATATTTTTATGCCGATTAAATAGCAAAATGAATTTGGAAGAAATTGTTTGGTTGCCTTGTCCCAACTTAGCAGTCATTTTTTAAGCATAAACTAATTTTTTCTTTTACTTTTTAACCCACGCCATAGCCGAATTACTTTTCAGCATGCAAAATTAAGTATGGGGGAAATTAACTTTGCTCCTAAGAGTCCCGATGCAGTGATTCTCGTTTTGATATTGATTATTGCAAAGATTTCCTCTTCAATTTTGGTTTCTACATCCATAAACCGCATATAGTATTTTATACATATCAAACTATCCCATGCCTACAATAACTACAGACCCAGCAACAATAATTCCATAGACCACTTTATAATGCCATTAATCAGATACTTTTTACTATATTTAGTTATTTTTTCGTGATTGATGCAGGCACAGGTTGACTTTAATGACAAAAATAGTTGGGAGTACCTTTTCAAGGATTACTATGTAGATCTAAAAGGAAAGCTATCTCTAACATTTGATGAACTCGCTCAAGCTAAAAACCCTTGGAAGGGTTCTGGTAAGCTTGCTTCTAAAGAGGAATCGCCAGATGAACTTTTTGATGCCACAAATGATAGAGGATCAGATTCAGATAGCCCTTATGAGAATGTAGATTTGAGTCGATCTAAAAAAAGAAAGCCCAAGAAACGGGCAAAGTCTCGTTCCAAAGAAGGGAAATCATATAGTGCGTCATCTACAGAAGAAAGTTCTGAGTGGGCTTCAAAGGAGCTTTTGGAGTTTGTCATGCACATGAGAAATGGAGATAAATCTATGTTGCCGCAGTTTGATGTGCATGCTCTTTTGCTAGAATATATTAAAATAAATAAACTTCGAGATCCTCGCCGAAAAAGTCAAATCGTTTGTGATGCGAGGCTTCAAAATTTGTTTGGTAAGCCAAGAGTTGGACATTTTGAAATGTTAAAACTTCTTGAATCCCATTTCCTTGTAAAAGAGGATTCACAAGCTGAAGATCACCAGGGGAGTGTTGTCGATACTGAAATTAGTCATCTGGAGGGTGATGGTGATGATGATACATATATTAAAGTTGGAAAGGATAAGAAACGTAAAAGTCGTAAAAAGGGTGATGAGAGAGGACTTCAATCAAATATTGATGAATATGCAGCCATTGATAATCATAATATTAATTTAATTTATCTAAGACGCAACTTAGTGGAAGATCTACTTGAAGATACAGATCAGTTTCATGACAGCGTTGTTGGTTCTTTTGTGAGAATAAGAATTTCTGGTAGTGGTCAAAAGCAAGACTTGTATAGGCTGGTGCAGGTTGCAGGTAAATATTTGTACACTATTAACTTTCATGCCATCATCATTTGCAATATACAATAAACTTTGTACTTATTTTTTGTTATGTTCTGGGTCAGGTACATGCAAAACAGCAGAGCCATATAAAGTTGGTAAAAAGATGACAGATATCTTGCTAGAAATCTTAAATTTAAACAAGACAGAGATTGTATCAATGGATATCATCTCAAATCAGGAGTTCACAGAGGTGATTAAAGCTTGCCATGATATTTAGTGACAATTGATTTTAATCCCTTTAAAGCTTTCCATGGTAGATGTTATCGGTGGTTGATGGCGGAAGGCCAAGAATCCGCCATGCTTCAGTTGCTCAAAATTGAATCTGAACAAGCCAGGCAACCACTTATATAACCATGAGTAAACCCTTGAATTAGTCCACCAAAGATTAGCATGTGTAGCCCTATAAAAACTTTATGATCAAATAGTCCCGTAAAGGTGCCTAATTCATCCCTTTATTTCACTTAAGTCATCTGTAAGGACAAAGGTGATGTTTTAGACTTTGGAGGGACTAATTCAGTGCGATGAATCCCTGGAGGACTGATGTGGACTAATCTTTGAATGACTAATTTTGTTGTTTACTCACTCATTTAATTTGTTGTTTACTCTCCTCACCCATTTAATTTTGAGGATGAGCTATTTTTAGATTTAGATTTCTTTTAACATACTCCCTTCAGAGTCAAATTTAAGCAAAAATAACTACATACCCAAAACTACAAATTTTCTTCATATAATTTTCTACAAATTATGAATATTGGGTTTTTGAAATAAACGTTTTATATGTTAAAATTAGTTAGGATTTGCTTATTTTTTACTCTAGAGAAAATGCAGCATTTAAATTTATGCTTTAAATTAATGTTATTTCTTTCATCAAGATATTGATTTGTTTTCTGTTAGGATGAGTGCAAGCGCCTCCGCCAAAGCATAAAATGCGGCCTCATTAATCGGATGACCGTGGTAATTATTTTATATGTTACATAAAACTGTTTTAGGTATCAGATGTTATAGTTTGTATTGAGGATCCATATTTGTGCTTGTAGGGAGACATTCAGGACAAAGCATTGACACTTCAGGCAGTTAGAGTAAAGGATGTGAGTAATACATTATTCCTGATTTGTTTGCTTAAGCATTTTTCTACTATTCAAAATTTCTTAATATTTGTTCTTTTGACTATGATTCATTGAGAAATTGTTTTAAAAAGGTCCCTGTCCCCACTATTCAGTTGAAGTGGCATGCCACATAATTATTTTTTGTTTTTTTTTCAAAATTCTGAAAATTCTTTTTTTAAATTAAAAAATCTGAAAATTAAATTTTCGATTTTTAATTAAAAAAAATATTTTTTTTCAAAATTAAAAAAATCTGAAAATAAATTTAAAAATCATAAAAAAAATAAAAAAATCGGAAAATTAAATTTTCGAAAATTCATTTTTTTTAATTTGAAAATTATATATTACATTTTTTTTCGAAAATACTGAAAATTATATTTTCAAAGTTATAAATTTTGAGATTATATAATTTTTTATTTTATTTTTCAAACATTTATTTCCAGATTTAAAAAAAACTAATTCCCAATTTTTTTCTTCATATTTCAGAAAAAAAAATTGGAATTTTTTTATGATTTTTTTATTTATTTTCAGCTTTTTTAATTTTAAAAAATATTTTTTAAAATTTTAATGACGTGGACTGCCACGTCAGGGCCACGTGGCAAAAGTTGCACAGTCAGCAACTGCCATGTGGCCAAAGCAATCCCATGTCAGCAAAAAAGTGGGGCAGGGACCTTTTTAAAACAAAAAAAAATTTGCACGGATGTTTTTAATTTTTTTTTTACAAGGACGAAAATCAAAACGCGTCCAAATTACAGGGACGGAAAGCATATTTAAGCCAAAATAGTATGACATACAAGAAGAGCTTACCTTCAATTGACAAATGTAGTTTTATTCGTTTAAAGGCTTCAGTAGAAATGTGAAAGGAAATTAGGTTGATGAATTCAATTACTGTTTAACGAGTCTCGAGAGTTATCTTATCTTTCGTCTGATTTAAGTTAGTGTGTGATCACAGGTGGTAGAGGGGACACAATATTCTTTCTGTAGTTAAATTTTCTCATTGATCTTACCTGGTCTAAATCAGTGAAGACTAGTAATTGTAAATTCATGGAACTCTTGTTCATGTTATTAACTGTTTAAATAAGACTGACATTTCTGCTTGCCAATAAAAATGAAGCATTGCTTCAATTTGGAAGTTAACTGATAGTCCCAATTAGTTTAAATTGAATTCTTTTATTGGCATGTTTTCATTAAATCCTCATTTCATTTCCTTGTAATTTGTTGTCTTAATTTGGACTTCTTTTATCGATGAAATTTAAAATATATTTTCCAGTATTTGTCAATGGTCATCTAATTCAATTGCTCATTTTTCTACTGCAGTGGCTAGAAACAGAGATAGTGCGGCTAAGCCACCTTCGTGATAGAGCTAGTGAGAATGGACGCAGAAAAGAATATCCTTTTTTCATTAGAAAAAGTTAAATAAATTAGATCTATGAAGCACCGACAGACACTAGACACTGGTAAAAATTTGAAAAAATGATTTAACTGAATGTAATCACATGTGCTGGTGTCTGACACCGGACATGCCTTCTGTCAAAAGCGTTGGTGCTACAGAGCATTAAATCCATACTGGATCCAATGAACCAAGCTTGATGGCACTAGGTTAGGTTGCCTCCATTCCAATACATGTGGCAGTACTTTTGTGCTTCTTGATTTTTCTTGTTGGAAGCTTTTCCAAACATTTATGAAAGCTCTAAATAAGTTATTCGATGCTCTCTATAAATATATTTTGGGATCTTAGAATCATATTTTGTTAGAAATTTACTTGGGTAATATTTGAGTCCTGCATTGTGATATTTAACGATTTCTGTACATGTTAAAAGAAGGATTTTCATTGCGCCTTCAATGTATTCGAATACCAATCGTTTGGTTGAGATTGATAATTATCGTTGTACTTTATTTTCTATGATAATGTTTTGCTTATTTCAACTTGTATATATTATTATGGTTATCTTATTTCAACCTACTGATTTTGGGAGGAGGTTTTTGGAAGGCTAAGTCTATATTTTGAAATATATTTGATATTTTAAAAAAATTGAAAGAACATGATAAATGATCATATAATACTTCAATCACACTTCATTCATTTTAATAAACATTTTATTAAAAAAGAAAAGTAACCCCTCCAAAACCCTCCATCCAAACATATCCTAAGAGCTCTCGGTTACTGTGTTATGTTGATCCTTAACTTCCTGTCACGCTCAGAGAATGTGTAGAGAAATTGCAGCTTCTGAAAACCCCTGAAGAACGGCAACGTAGATTGGAGGAAATTCCAGAAATACATGTGGATCCAAAGATGGATCCAAGTTATGAGTCTGACGAAGGAGATGAAATGGAGGATAAAAGACAAGGTAATTTTAATACAGTTTGTAATTTTAAATTCATCTATATTTTGACATCTTTTTTCTGGTAATTGGTAATAATTTCATTTCTATGCTTGCAGAAAACTTCATGAGACCTAGAGGGTCGAGTGCGTTTGGAAGGAAGGGGAGAGAAATTGCTTCGCCTAGAAGTGGTTCCATTTCGAGTGATTCTTGGAGTGGAACAAGGAACTATTCTCACATGAATCAGGAACTCAGCAGAAACTTGTCTAATAAGGGATTTTCAGTCAAAGGTGATGATGTTTCTAATGCCACTGAGCTTTTAAATGATGCTCAATTTCACCAGGGAAGAGATAGGGAATCACAACTATCTAATAGTTGGGATAGGCAAAAGCTACTGTCTTCAAGCTTGGAGAATGGTGCTAAAAGTACCCGGCCATTGGTAGCCTCCGAGTCTTTTTCAAATACTGTATCAGAAGCTGCCACAGCACCATCTTCTGGCGGATTAACAGCTCCGGCTGTGAAAATTAATGAAACTGAAAAGATGTGGCATTATCAGGATCCATCTGGAAAAGTTCAGGGACCATTTTCCATGGTGCAACTTCGCAAATGGAATAATACGGGATACTTCCCTGCTGATTTGAGGATTTGGAAAACCAGCGAGAGACAAGATGAATCTATACTCTTAACAGATGTCTTAGCAGGGAAATTTTCTATAGAACCATCCGCGGTGGATAAAACTCCTCCTAAGGCTCAAAATCACTCATCCTCATTCTCCAGGATGTCTCCTTTGGCGGCTCAAGGTTTAGCAAGTAAAACATCCCCTTTGGCAGTTGAGGTCCCTAAAAATCCTGGAAATGGTTGGGGTTCTGGTGCCGGTGTCAAAAATGAATCAACAAGTCTCCCTTCGCCTACTCCCCAAACTGCTTCAGTTGGGTCCATGGGGCATGCTTTTGAAAACAAATGGTCGCCAACACCTGTCCAGATGGCTGGGTCTGTTTTGGGAAATTCGTTCCCAAACAGTCTTGGAGGTTTTCAGACCTCTGTGGCAGTCAACTCACACCCTGGTATAACTGCAGATACTACTCAAGTGCATCTTCAAGCAACAGCTGCAAATATGCAAAACCAGGCTGCGAGTATCCATAATTCTCGTGCTGAAGCTCAAGGGTGGGGTCAGTCTGTGGTTCCAAAGCCAGAATCACAGGCCTGGGGAGGTACACCATCTCAAAGAGTAGAGGTGAATAATTCTGGAACCTTGCCTGCCCAGCAAGCTTCCCATGGTCTATGGGGTGATGCTTCTTCTGTTCAGAACTCTGCCTCATTTAGCACTGGAAATCCAACTGGGAGTTTACCCGCACATGGATTTCCAGGCATGACTGCACCAGGTAATCAAGCAAACACCATGGTCCCACCACCACCCAATATGTCATGGGGCATGAACATGCCTGGAAATCAGAATACTAGCTTGGGTGGGGCTATACCTACCAATATGAATGTTAACTGGACGCCTGCACAAGCGCCAGCACCTGGAAATGCAACTCCAGGATGGGCAGCTCCTACCCAGGGGCTACCTCAGGTAAATGCAAATGCAGGTAGCTGGGTAGCACCTGGTCAAGGTCATCCACATGTAAATAATGCTAGTGCAGGTTGGGCTGTGCCCGGTCAAGGGCCAGCACCTGGAAATGCCAATCCTTCTTGGGCTGCATCTGCTGGGAACCCAGGCATGTGGGGAAACGGGCAAAGTCATAACGGAGAGAGGTTTCACAACCAAGGGGATCGTGGTACCCGTGGTGGAGATTCTGGTCGTGGAGGTAAATCTTGGAACCGGCAGTCATCATTTAGAAGCGGAAGCAGAGGGGGTTCTAGGCCTCCTAGTGGGGGGCAAAGAGGAATCTGCAGGTATTATGAGAGTGGAAATTGCAGGAAAGGAGCTTCCTGTGATTATCAACACAACTAAAAGTTGTTGGGCTACTTATTTGCGGAGAAACATCTCTTACTGTACAGTATTTCCCCATTACATGCCTTAACATTGTGTAATGATGCGTCATGTATGTAGAACTTGTGTATTGTAGCATCTCATTTATTTTCTTGTTTATTTTGCCTTGTATTCATGAGTCACTTCTCACCTTGGAGTTGACTTATGGGATGGTTGACTAGCTACAGTAGTTGAGGTGTCTTTAGATTAATAATGACAAAAGTGATCAGGTTATAGGTTTTTGTATTACAATTGTTTCATCTTAGTGCTGTGAAGGGAACACATTCGTTAAAGATACCAAGGCTGATTCACATGTGTTTGCCAAATCTCAGAACCGAGTTCGGCAAGGTTGATGAGTTTATCTTTCAACCAGGATATCTCTCGGGGGAAAACTGGCGTGACTCGTGAGAGAGAACAAGGAAGAATATTCATTTAATTTGAAACTTCAAAAAAGAAAAACAAGTCGAAGTGATTTTTATAAAAAAAAATTGGATTGGATTCAAAATTTAAGAAAAGTTGATGTATTAATGTGTAAATTTTGAAAAAAGTAAGCTTAAATGCTTTTATAGTCTCCCGGTATTTTGAAATATCTAATATTTATCGAAGTAGAAAAAGCGGACAGACGACGCTAGTCTTAATAATTCAAGATTAACTATTTCGGTCCACAATTTTTAAAATATCTAGTTTTTTTTTTGAAAAATAAAAATTCCTACCTATGTATTTTGACTGGTTTTTGATGATGTAATAAATGAGATACTTTTTTTAAAAAATTTATACTTATGTGGCAATTCAATTGATAACATGACAATGCCTATCTGGATGTTCATCTAACAAAAAATAAAAATCTATTTCATTAAAATATACATAATATATATCACAGTGGGATTTAGGGTGGAAAAATAAAAGATTTTTCACCATTAAAAAGTCCTTGTTGATCGTTGAATCAAGTGAAGAACATAATCGTATTATAGTCATTCAACCCTAAAAAAAATTCCACACTATCTTCTACCACCTTCTCCCTCCTCCATGCCATATTCACACCACCACCACCACCTTCATAATTCTTACAAGATCTTGGAGGATCGGGAGAAATAGAAGTTCATCCAGCATCAATGCTCTTGAGTTCTTAACATATTCATGGTTGCTGATTCCATTCAAAACCCAAACCCTGATTTCCTCAATCCCCACAAAAAGAAAATCAAAACTCCCAAAGAAATTATCATACCGTTATAAAAAAAGAAACCCACTTAAACAAAATAAAAAGACACAAATTAATTTTGAAAAAAGAAACCGAAGACAAAGTAACAAAATACGAGCAGGGATGAAAGCCGTGTGTTGTTATGGGGTAGATTTAGCTACCAAAAAAATATTTTTTATTTGAATATATTAGTAGTATATTTAGTAATCAGCTACCCCAATAATATATTTAACTACATCAAATGAGATTATTTATCGAAAACTAGTAGAAATAAAAGTATTAATAGATATTCACATGTTTCATATATGTATTTCACCTTTCGATTTCTTAAGGAGCTATAAAGAGATGTTTATAAGTTTATTAATAAAAAGTATCAAAACAACACTCAATATATAATTTTATCTTCTTTCTTTATATTTAGCCAACCTCAAATTAATGTTCTTATATTCTTCCAGGGCATAAACACTATACTCCTGAACCAACCTCAAATTTCTAAGCCTTTAACTGGAAAAGCATAAATTAACAGCATAGTATAGATGACTCTGGTATTTGCTTGGGTTCTAAAGATCCATGTGTGTATTTTTGAGAATACTAACTCCCTTTTGATTCAAAATGTGCAGATTTAAAAGAAATGTGGGCGTAGTGGCAAGGGACGAAATTGAATCTGACTGTTTCGATTTTGACTGTTTCGATTTGTATATGTCCAAAAGAATTTCAATTTCCTTCATTAATTCCATGACCATTTTCTTTTATTGGGGTCAAATTATTATTTGGGATCTAGGTATTAGTTAATATACATTTTTCTTCGTGGGGGGTCTAGTAGCCAACTAGTTTGAGATAAAGGTTAAAGACTTACATGTTTAAGGGTTCAAATCTTAGCAAAAAGAAACAAACTAATATAACAATAATATACTAACATTTGTTGTTTGAATAAAATATACCATTTTCTTTTTTTTCTAATAAGGCTTTTAGGGTTTGGGGAGATTGGTCCATTTAAGGTATAAGGGCATGCTGCATAAGAATAAAGTTGCAACATTATACCAGAATTTATTAGGATTCTTGCGGTGGCATTGCTTCTGATGACAATGGCTAAAACAAATATGATGTTCATTCTACATTTCTTTTTATTTTATTAATGAATAATAATGCAAGTAGTTTGGTTGATACATATCTTGCCTCTACAATAGACTATTAAAATGAACAATCATGTTCCCTAATTACATGTTTCACAAAATAGACTTGAGTTTACAAGGAATTTTACGCGTGATATATTTTTCATGTAAAGCATATTTTAAAAGTGTAGATTGGAGTTTAATTAATAAAACTAATCATGAATCTGAGTGTACTGATATGTCTTGAATTTTGTTAATGGTCTGCCTTGAATTGGTAAGGAGAAAATACATAAATGAGAGGTATATGGTGGAATGTGGACTAGATGAGGAAATACGGCTGTTCATTGTATTATTGTGAATTGGTACCAAGATTTCTTTTTTATGTGAAATAAGAACCTCCAAAATCAGCATACACTATTGTTTACCATGATTTTTGGCAAACAACCACTGGTTTAAAATTAATTACTTGCAAGATCAACCAGAAAATCTTAGAACATATTGTGTTTGTTTATTTTTCAAAAATTGATGAATGTTCTTGATGTTCTTATTAAAACAATGAAGATAATCGTCGAATCTAACAAGGTTAAATTTGTCGAAGTTATTTCCAATAAAAGGAATGTAAAATGCTTAAAAGAAACAAGTAAATTGCAAATGAATTTAAGAAAACAAACTTAAAATTGCATTGATTGAAAGTAGATTGGTACACATATTCATACATTGTGGCTTGTAACTCGTCTGTCTCTAAATGTTGATAGTTTGAGTGTAAGCTTTTTGTATGATTGAATTGTGACTCATTTTTCCTTTGAGAAACTGCTATTTATACTAGAAAACTACCTACACATAGAAATTTGAAACTGTAACTGCCACTAACGGTCGGAAACACCTCTTCGACTTGAAATTCAAATAGCATTCCTTGAAAGCATCCTTACTTGGCTCTTATCTGAAACCAATCTTTCCTTCGACGTCTTCTCGTTTGTCGAACCAAAATCCTCGCAACACAAAATCTTGCTAAGTCCATATCTTCGACCAAGTAACAAATAACCTTTTCACTCATTATGCTGTCGAAAATACAGACTAACAACAATTAAGAGTGCTGATTTTTAAACATCCCTCTAAACATCAACATCCAGCTAACACCTCTCATTCACAAAAGTAACTTATATACTCAAACTCTTAAAAGTATAAAATATGCTCTTTTTAATACAAAATTTTCTTGTTTTGTAATTGTAACCCATATTTTAATTAATTGAATATACAATAATTTCGATAACGTAAGCACTACTGCTCTATTTATTCCACATGCTTTCTGATGTAACTTGTAAGTTTAAGCATTGTAGTGTTAGTGTTTTTTTTTTTTTTTTGTTGACAAAAGCATTGAAGTGTTAGTAAATCTTATTCTTCCTGGTTCCAGCCTCATTATTCTATCTATTGTTTTCCAATTTGCAGCTTTTTCTTGGTAACAGCTAACAAAGGGGGCAAGTTCAACTGCGAAGGCACGTCGATTTACAGGCTATTAGAAAAATTTAATGGGATCCAAGAGATGTCCCGAAACTAAATACCATGTGATCATGATGATCAAGAGGATTTGCCGGATTGGAACAGCATTCCATTGAGTTTGAATGTTGAAGGGTGGTACGAGTACATGCAAACGCAGTAACGCTCAAGTCAGTAAAAAAAGATTTTAAGGTGTAAAAAAGTGTAATTTGCTTTGTTGTTGAAGATAGGTCTTTATACGGGTCTGAGTGGAATCGTTAGTGAGTGAAGGAGACTAGGAGAGGCTGTTATGGACAATCTCCATCAATTTCTAGTTCTACACAAACTACAGAAAAAGGATTTTTTTCAATTAATAACTTTTCTAATTTCACAATAATTAAATTTGTTTGAAATAATTTAAAAACAATAAGAAATGACATAACTATACATAAAAAGTAAAAACTATGTCAAAAAGAAAATATCAATGTACTAACAACTAATTACTAATATTTACTTGATCGGAGAAAAAAATTGGGATGGAGAAAAAAAAATTAGGATTAACACTCTTGTTGAACAAGTTTAATGAAATATCAATTTTTATTCAAAAAAAAAAACTTGAAACAAGTTAGACAACCATGCTAAACAAAGCTCTAGCCCGTACGCCTATAAAAAAAAGTCTTAAACTAGGAGGGACAATTTAGATTCGGTTTAATTTGTGATTTGTGATAATATGTTGTACGAAAAAATCTAAAACATTGTTTATTTTTTATTTTTAAAATGTGTTCGTTTTAATTTATTAGTAAGAATTTGTGATATTGATCTAAAATGAAACATTGTGGTGAACAATATTTTCACCTACCTTAGCAGACAAATCACAATATTTTCTTGACCCATATATATTTATTTGAGGGGTATACGTACTCTATATTTTCCCGTCCATATTTTAGTGCTTATAAATTTTCATTTGATATATGATAATAGCACCAAACAGGAAATAGAGTTGTAATAGAGCAATGTGACATGTCTCTGGCTTAAACTTTGAAAACTTTATTAAAAATCAAAAGATGCATTATGTGCTCGTGAATGAAAGTTTGGTAAATTACGTATATCATGCACGTACATACATTAAGGAAAAAGCTATGCAAAGTTTTGAAAACACTACCCATGAACATATTGACTAATTAAGGTTTGAAAAAGTGTGTTTACTAATTAAATTTGTTAGTTACCAAAATGTTAGTTAGTATTGTGATTTGTCTGCTAAGGTAGGTGAAGAAACAATAATATTGATAAGATGATTTGAAAGGGGGATATGTGCCTAAATAAGTGAAGGCATGAATTATGGCAATGGAAAAATGAAACAGGTTGAATATGTGAGAAATGCAACCCTAGGTGAGTTAACTTAACTTAAGGTTCAGTGTGCACTGATTCACGATGGTATCCAGCATGAGTGTGATTTAAGTCACGTCAAGGGTATTTTAGGTAGTTCACATGTGAGTGAACAATTTTGTATGGGAGAAGAGCAATTTTCTTAATAAAAATGATAAGCTAAGGCTTTCAAAGAAGCCAATTAAGTTCGTCAGACTCACCTATTAAGTTTTTTATATATATCTTCATTATTGATACTGTTGTATTATTTTTTTCTTCTAAACTCAAGTCTTCATATGATTTGGTTATTTAGTAGCAGGTATATTGATGTGATTAGACCTTCGTAAGATTTTGTTATTTAGTATCAGACTTATTCGTATGATTTAGGTCTTCATAAGTTTTGGCTTATTTAGTAATAGGTTTATAGATCTTAATGTAAAATATGTTTTTTGGTAAGGCTTTCAGGCTTCATCAGACCTTTAAAAAGGTCAAATCAGGCCTTGAAAATGAGTCTATGACGGATAATAGGTCAAATTCATGTCTATAATTTTTAAATTAGGTCGAACTTAGGTCTTACAAAATCCGACCCGACCTAGTCCATTTCCATCCTTCAATGTGAAGAATGCACTTTATTTAGAGTTTAGACAATTTAGCCGTTAAACCCACCACATATTGTGTGAGATGGCTACTTAAAAATGTAATTAAAACACAATTCTTTTTGAAAAAAATGTAATTAAAAAACAATGTTGTGACGTTTCATCTCTTTTGCGTTTATATCAAATAGCATATCTCAATATAATATTACGACCCATATTATAATTAACCACTTGAATTGTACTCCGGAGGCATATCACCCCCACACCTCTGCCACCCCCAAACAGTTGGGTCTCACACACATTTGTGTCAAACGCGAGGGTAGAGACGGAGGGACCTTTCGCCCCTTACCCCTCTTTAGTGTCTACTATGAGTCATACTTTGACATTTTGTCAATTCAAGTTTTAATTACATTCAAAATTTAAAAATGATTACCAACAATGGGTTAATCCAAATAATAAGAGACTTGTTGATGATCAAAAAATCAAAATTGCATTTGACGTGATTAAACATTTTATACTACTTTGCAAGCTGGTAATGTAAGTGCAGCCTAGATAGCATTGTGTGGATATTTCATATGATGGACTGCGGATTTGAATACACGATGCCTATGTTCTCCCAACTAATTAGTGTGTGTATGAGTTCCATCTCTAAATTCTTTAAAACCAAAAGAATAAACTTTCATCTTGAACTATTTACTGAAAATAATAAAAATAATTTAAGATGGCATGGGTATTAATGAATAATGGAATGGATATAATTGATTGATTCGTATGTGATGGTAAACTTTAAACTAAAAAATGTCCGTGGATGCAACCTCAGTCCTCAACCTTATTCACTCATTTGACATATAAATTTATCTAAATTGAGGACATATTTTAAGGATCAGAGGGAAGTTAAAGCTAGAATAGAATTCTTTGAGTGCACGCACCAAATGGCAAGAACAAATTCCAATATTGGCGAATGTTAGTGCTTTTTTTATTCTCACTCATTTTTTATAGAAACCAATTTGGTTTGATACGAATTAAAGGGAAGAACAAAAAATTAGAAGTGCCTCTTTTTATTACCTTCAAGAGAGAGTTAGGTATATTTTTGCCCCTTTTCCTCGACCATTAATCTTTTTGGAATTCACACTACTCTACCTTCTCAACTACCAATTAACCACTTCAAAACTTCCCACTTTTTAATTACACAACTAAGTCCCACTATCCCACGAAGAATCTGAAGCTAGTTACACAACTACCTAATTTTAAAGTGAACCACTTCCACAATTTGGAATCTTCAATTAATAATCATTATTTAAAAAATAAATAAAAATTTGACTCCATTTGAAGAGAAAGACGTAGCAAAGCGAAAAACAATTTCAAGGAATAAATAAAAGATTAAATTGTTGTCTATTTTGTATGTTTGTCATCTCTCTAAACAGTGTCTCAATCTTATTATAGATTTAAACAAAGAACATTATGTCCCGTAAGTGTAGCTCAGTTGGTAGCTATTAGAGATGATTTGTGCAGAGGTCGGGGTTCAAACTCGATTTCTCACTTCTCCATACATAATGTGTGTGAATCTACCCACTAGATTATTTCTACTTGACCAAAAAAAAATTAGAGAGCATCATGACGCAACTTTCACTTAACTAATTGTTAGATCTTAAAGTGCATAATTTACTTGTAAAATATTTTTTTAAGGAATTTACTCTAAAAGATTAAAAGAGAGCTTAATAAACAAGTGTGCTCCTGATTTTCGGATATTAAACCATTAATTGATTTGAATCGTCAATCTTTGAACTCTTAACTTTTATTCGTGGGAAAGGAAAAAGTAAGTAAAAATCCTTATGAGATTATGTATCCGGGGGTTGATTTCGCGGAGGGAAGGTGTTAAGCACCCTACACGACTACGATACTCCGTAGGAACCTTTTGCCTAATTTATCTTGTGCTAAGTTATTTACTTATTTTGAAAATACTTGCCTAAATATCTAAGTGAAAGAATGGAGGGAGAAGAAGTATTTTTTTGTTATTTTTATTTGATTTGGAAGGCTGAATCTTTTGCCTACTTACCCAAAAGAATGGGATCAAAATCAAGTAGTTCACTCTCAAAAATTATTTGGTGGGTTAGGTTGATTTTAAAGTTTATTGAAAATGGTTTTAAGAAGGGAAAAGAGACCTCAAGGCATAGAGTAAAGAAAATAAGTGAGGTTGTTTGATTTTAATTAAAAGAAATCCAAGTCTAATATGGATATTAAAATTGCTTAAAATTTGATTAAGAAAGTAAAAGGAAAACAAATTCTTGGGTTAAAATCCAAGGTTTCTTAAGAAAAATATTTTTTGAGTTTTGCATATTTGATTTTTTGGTAAAAAGATTTTTCTAAGTTAAACGTAAGCTAAAAAAACTAAGCGTAACTACGTAACGTGGTAAAAAACAAGAAGTTTACAAAGGACGTTGGATCCCAAGCAAATTCTCAAGTAAGTGAACCTAAAATTACTAATAGTTTGATTTTAAGAAAATTTTTGAAGTCCAATAATTAACCTAA
>Ga0228710_1004230_pt1 | contig 22682 bp, 9 predicted proteins | sample MedpolnodulmetaG_FD_177995 | JGI IMG/M metagenome (GOLD analysis project Ga0228710, IMG submission 177995) | Root nodule microbial communities from Medicago polymorpha collected in Santa Monica, California, United States - pink nodules | ecosystem: Host-associated > Plants > Roots > Nodule...
ACACACACACACATAACACTTTTAGCTTCTTCAAAAAAAAAATATATATAACACTTAAAAAAGATTTTTAATTTATATATAACTGATTTTACACAATTAGACAATGGATTATATTTATAATAATACTTTAAAAACTAAGACAAACACTTAGCAATAATAGGATAGAAATGAGCTACATTAAAATTGATAAACAACCCCATGCACAATGTTTTTGTAGTTTTTAAGGAATTCAAAACTAAAATAGTCCTGAATCGGAACATGCATGAAAAATGGAGGATATGATTATCTATAATAAGAGAAACATATGCCATAAGAAGACAAAACTGGATTTGGTGATTGCATACATGTGTTAATTACCATGTGTAATAAAAGCCTCATCCAGTCCATTAAAAATTGGTATAATTTCCAATATATTTATGTGTCAAAAATTTAAATTCTTTGACTTTTGAGTTGCGTGGTTCAAGTGGCTTTATTCATTTCCATACCTAAAGTTATGTGCTTTGAACAAACGAATTGAACCTAATGAGCCGAACCAAACTGTCCGTAAACTTTAAACGAGCCGAACTTGAGCTGAAAAAAAAAGTTCGTGTGAAACTCGAACAGAGGTTAAAACTGAGCCAATTCCTAACGAGTCGAGTCGAGCTCAGACAGGTTTGATTCGACTCGACTCATTTTCAGCCCTAAGTTTTGCAAATGTACCAACAAAAAAAAAAGGAATCAAATTAAAATCTAAAATAAACCTAAGGCTTTGTTTGCGAGTTTGGATGGGAAAGGAGGGGAAGACATGGGAAAAAAGGAATGAGCAAGTGGAAGAAATAGAGGAAAATGGGAGGGGAGGGCTTTGGGGGTTAACTTTTTTTCATAATACTAAACCCTCCTCATTAGAGAAAAATGGGAGGGGAGGAAAATGGAACTAACAAATTGTATTCGATGAGGGTTTTTGGGGATTTTGGAGAGTTTATATGAATTTTTCAAATTTAATCTATGTTGCTATATTATTGTTTAAATTAAAAATATAGTAATCATATGCATTAATTTATCATTCTCTAAAAAACTACTCTTTTAAAAAATTTGAAATATTTCTCAATTTTCCAACATATTTTCCACCTCTCAAAGTCTTCCCTTCCCCTCCACTCCAAACTAGCAAACAAAGCCTAAGTGACGAAACATACAATTAGAAAGGAAAAAAAAATAGGACGGCGAGGAAAAAGTAATACTAAAAAAAGATGGTTCGATCGTGGTGAGCAAGAGTGATACGACCCAATTCGAGTAGGGGTCACACTCGAGGAATTAAGAGAGTAAACTAAAAATAAAATAAAGGAAATTCATTATATTTTTCATTCCTTCTAATAATGAGGCATACAATACTAGTATAGACTTGTGCATACTCATAATAAGATAACTACAACCACTACATAATAGCACTACTTAATAACTAACTCATAGAATCTCTTATTCCTTAAAGTTAACCCGAACACAAAATGTTGTCCTAGATTTAACCTAACTTTAATGATTAATTTTACTGTATTACCCCTATTTAATTAACCCTATTTAATTTAATCAAAATGTTATTTTCAAATACTTGTGAAATCCAAAACCACATATCACTCTTAAATCCAATCCAATCCTATTTTCGCTCCTATTTTTTTGAAATAAGAGATCGCTCATATTTTGTTAACAGATCGCTTCTATTTTTTTGAAAAAACAGATCGCTCATATTAATCCAATCCTTGCTTAACCAATTATCCTTTATATTATGCACATATTCAAACAAATGTGATTTATGAGAATTGAACCTCGGATCTCTTTTTTACACTCATTTAACGTCTCAACACTTTAACTATTTGGTAACATATTATGAGATAGAAAGTTTATTTAATATGTGTTGATTTATAAATAATTTATGCGAATACTAAACAGTACGTCAGACCCGTGCGACGCACGGGTCAAAAGTCTAGTATACCTAAAAGATACTCCCTCCGTCCCGCAATAAATAGATGAACCGTTTGAAAATGTGTAATTTTGACCTAATTTACTTTGACCATATTTTTCTATTAATATACAAATATAAATAATATCATATAAGATGTTGTTAGATTTGTCTCAATGAGTATTTTCAAAATATCAAATTTTTTATAATTTTTTCTAATATATTATTCAAGATATTTAAGCTCAAAGTTATATATTAGCATGCATAATAAGGTTAACTGTATCGGGACGGAGAAAGTAACTCCTGGAATATGAGTTATTATTCTTTTATCCTCAATCCAGAGTATTATCTCATCCTCCAACGACAAAAATGGGCGGCGCCGCCCCAAGGTTCATCTTCATCCTCCGTCACAATCTCCGCCTCCTCCCTCCTTCTTTCTCCTCTCATTTCCACCACCACCACCACCGCGCTCTCTTTTCCTCATTCAATCGTTCTCCTTCTTCTTCTTCTCTCACACCAAAACTCAAACTCAAAGCCTCACAACAACAGCAACACATTCACACCCAACCTTCACAATCTCCCCTCACTGGGACCCACCATCCATGGCCAGAGTTTTCCAGATTTCTTTCACACATCTCCTCCGCCGGCTACACATCCCCCGCCGATGGTTTTCCTCCCACCGGAGAATTATCGCAGGCTGAAGTCAGTGCTTGTTTGTCTTTCGCTCGAGATAGACCTAACCTTCTCAGGTTTGTTTCTGTTTCCAAATTTCATTCCTCTGTTTATTCATTTTTTTCTTTTCCATTCAAATTGATTTTAATATAGGCTGCTTTCGATGAGAGACGTTGCCGTTGTGGTTGAACATGGTACTCCGTTTATGTTCTCCGACTCGCAGGATTCTGTTTCAAAGATGAAGTCTTTTCTATCCAACGGTGACTCCACTGTTAGTCATACTTTTTCATGCTTTGTATTTTGGCCTTGTTTGGATAAACAACTTACTTTGCAGATTATAGCGCTTATGTATAAGCTATTTCTATTATAAAATATAAAATAAAGTTGATTTGGTTTTCTATAAGCTATAAGCTATCCTGGAGAGCATATAAATAAGCTCAAAACAACTTATGAACATGTCATAAGTTCTCCCAAATAAGTCAATCAAAATGTGCCCTTTGTAAAATTGCATTAGTGCATTTTGGGACTGCAAAATGAACCGTTTGTAAATGTACGAACTTGCTGATTTGAATATGTTTATGATAAAACATTATGGCGTAATTTGATCCATGTGACTGAGCCCACTTAGTGGATTAGATTTGGTTTTTGACTTGTTGTTGTAAGCTTTCTAGCACTGTAATACAGTACATCATAAGACAAGAAACTAGGTGGCACTTTGTCAGAAGCAAGAGCCTTATACTGCCATGCAAAATTGTGCTTTCATGCCGTCTCTCCATTTCTGGTGTTTTGCACCTTAGACATTATGAGTGTGTTCAACATTTCTTAGATTGGAAGCTTCAAGTTCTTTAGTTTTTCATAAATCATTATCCTTAGTAGGGCTAGTGGGTGAGTAGGGGGCGCTTTAGGCCCCTTCTATTTATTTTTTTGTTTGAAACAAATAGAATTGATCCAGGGTGGTGCTCTTAGTTTTCAAATTTATGTAATGTAGCAACTGACCTTAAACTTCCTGCTCAAAAGTATGATCTTTCATATTGGTTTCCTGAAGCTTCTATTAATTTCTTTTAAAATGAAAACTATGATGCCGTTTATTTGCACAAGTTTCCATCTTGAAATTCTGCAACAAAAAAAAAACTGCTAGAGAACTGCCGCCAGAGTGACTTTTGTTCTCTGCTTGTCTAGCTACTTATTGTTTTATGGTTCAGTTTCTCAGTTCTTCTATATTTACTGGAAATTGGTCTCTTTGTGTCTGCATGTGTATGCATGATAGTTCTAGAGATAAGATTATATAGGAGAGAAAGAAGGGAAATTTGTTGAGAATATAGAATATTATTATTATTATTTATTCTGTTTTTTAAGTTAGTCTATTTTATACTTTACTTTTTTTATAATTAATTTTATAGTTCAGTTGGAAACTACTTGTTTTTTTTTTGAATGGCAAATGTTAGCAGTTAGTTTGTTAGACTAATATTTAGTCCTTCGTTCGGTTTGAATCCAAGACCTCCAACTCCTTTTCCCTTTAGCTCAAACCAGTTGAGTTACCTAACCCCCCTCGGAAACTATTTAAATTGTTTGAAGGTATTTTCGATAGTTTCAGGAAAAAATAATAAAGATAGAAAACTGCCTGCCTACTATATTTGTTCATGATATAGATAGATGCAAATGTAGTAAAGTTCATTTTTGCTACTCTGTAAATTTAATTTTAGTCTGGAATCATTTTTTAAGATTGTTATGATATAAGTATAACTATTTGTTATTCTAAGTCCTCTGTTTTATGGTTGAGCTGAAGTATTATATGGAATGTTTTTATTTTTTTTTAATTTGTTTTAATTCATGTTAGATCTTATGCAATCTTTGGCATGAAAAACATTTTTGAGTGATGGTTAATGAATTATAACATATCTAGACTACAGGTTACATATGTCAATTTCTGTCTCTTCTTTTCATCTTAAATCTCCTGGATCAGACTTGGCTTTAGCGATGAGTTTTCTTTTATGTTATGCTCTTTTACGTTCAGTAGGCTTTTTTTTCTAACAAAACGTGGTTGCTATTACAGGATACAACATTCAAAGTTAGTCACTGGTCTTTTTACATTCCTATTATTGTTATTGTTTATTGAACAGTGAACACCTTAGCTGCATAAGAAGCATATTGGTGTAAAGCAATTTAAAATATCAGTTGGTGATTGGAAATTCTGATCATGTGGCCTTTTCTTAAATTCATATTTCTCTTGGGTTTTAAGAAATGAAGAAAAGTGGAAATTGCCTGAAATCCTGAATATCTGTTTATCTTTTCTTCTCGTTCTAAACTATTTGAGAAACAATAAGCATATTGTATGGAACATAACTCTTTTCATGTTTTAACAAACCCTCAATTTCAAATTTTGACCAGTTTTTTAAGCGGTTTATGATTTGTGCTTGATATGTAGGCCTTGGACTCTGATAAAGCAAATATGGTTGATCTGATGAAATTTATGCTGAGTTATGCAAGTAGCTGCTTGGTCTCTTCAGAAAGGAACAATCTTTATAACAGAAATCTTGTGGAATCCTCCGTCAGAAACCTATTTGGTGAACTTTTCAAGCTGAGTTATAGTACACCTGGACCTAACTCTTTTGATTCAGTGCAAAATCAAATGCCTGGTGGTAGATTTGAGTGTACAATGCCTCCCGGACAAAACATTGAAATGAAAAGGGGTGATTGGATTTGCCCAAGGTATTCTCTAAAATCATTTCAAGTTTTTCTTTTGAGTTCCAGTGAAATAATAAACCATGTTATATTGTGTAATACTGGAAAACCAAGGAGAGTGTAGAGAAAATGTCGTAGTTGTTTATACAAGTTTTATATACTGATGAATTAGCATTCCCTTTTTCTAATATTGGCAGGTGTAATTTCATGAATTTTGCAAGAAATATGAAATGTCTTGAATGTGAAGAAGCAAGGCCAAAAAGGCAACTGACTGGAGGAGAATGGGAATGTCCTCAGTAAGTATTTTTCTCCCTCTGATTCTTTTTCCCCCGAAGTTTTGATGCATACATCCAATTAACAGGATTTTCATTTTCAAGGTGTGATTTTCATAATTATGGGAGGAATGTAGCTTGCTTACGGTGTGATTGCAAGCGGCCTGGACAAATATCTTTGGGTTCCACCAATACCACATCACATCCAGGGTATGGAAATGTAAACCATTCTAATACTTCAGATGTTGATGCTAGGTTGGTGGCTAATGAAGAGAAGGCACGACGTTGGTTTAACAAGGTTTCTCAACTAGACAGCAACTCTGATATTAACAGTGTGATAGACGATGAAGATTTTCCGGAAATAATGCCGTTAAGGAAAGGAGTTAATAGATTTGTTGTAAGCACAAGGAAAACTCCACTGGAGAGGAGGTTGACCAATGCTCAATACAAGAGAAGCTTGGGAAATAACGACGCTCCCGAAGTTGAGGACTATAAAACTGGGGAGTCAGCCAAGTCTCGTGATACTCTGGGCGACATTTTAGGTCGTCCAACTGGCCCTCCTCGATCTGACTACAAAAACATGAGTGCTGAACAAAGTTTCAGTGGAGAAAGACAACCGTCAATTGCTAGCAATACATCACATTTCCAACATGTGAAAGGGAACAACACTAATACTCTTTCCCCTTTTCCATCATATGCCAGTTCTGGTGACACCGACAGTACACAACTTTCTAATAACTCTTCAAGTGAAAACGTCATCAAGGACAAAGAGAGAGAGCAAGCTGAAAAGTCCGATAGATGGTTTAGAAAGATTGCGGAGCTGAATGATGTTCCAGATATAACAAGTGCAATATCCGACGATGATTTCCCTGAAATAATGCCAATGCGTAAAGGAGAAAATCGATTTGTTGTTAGCAAGAAAAAGGATCGGTCCTTGACAACACCAGCATATAAGAGACGTTTGGCCATGGAGCAATCTGGCAATACTAACTTTGTCCCCTTTGTACCCTTTCCCCCAGATTACTTTGCCAAAAAGGAAAAGCCAGCAGATGGAACAGATTCAACAGACAGGTCCAATGTTGAATCATCCTCAGTATCTGAAGGGACTGAGATGTCAGGTGATGCTACAGCTAGACCTGAACAGAGTCCAGGACCTTCTTCTGATCAGATCTCAAGTAAAAACAATCGTATTGGTTCTACTTATGCGGCTTCAAGCAGTGGAAATTCAAGTCAGGATTTCAATCAAGATCATGTGCCAAATCTGACAGAGAGTTCATCCACAGGTTCAGCATCTGAGAACCAGAGTGTTGGAACAGAATGGTCAGGGAAAAGTTTAGAGGGATCAGCGGTCAGGGAACCGGATCCTTTGGATATGTCCGAGGAGGCAAAGGCAGAGAGGTGGTTCCGTCGTGTTGCCCAAATTAAGGATATTTCTGAGCTCAGTCAGATTCCAGACGAAGATTTTCCTTCAATAATGCCTATGCGTAAAGGGGTGAACAGATTCGTTGTGAGCAAGCGGAAAACACCACTGGAAAGGAGATTGACATCTCAGCAGTACAGAAGAAATCTTCCAGTTGTGAGCTCAGATCCTGTTAAGAGAGAAAATGAAGGTAGCTGAAGAGTAATGTTTATTTTTGAAGGCGATGTTAAAGTTTTACCAGCAATTATACAAAAGGAAAATGAAGATCTGGAAAACATGAATATTAAAAACATTATGTTGTGACATCTGTAAGAGAATTTTGACATCAATTATTTTACTATCTCTGTTGTGGCTCCCTTGATTTATTTCATATTGGGGATATGGGGACTAGCTTGTCATATTTCATTAATAAGTGATGCATTAAAACCAATATTTTCAAGTTTTCTATCTTGATTCTAGAAATGGAATTATAATCTAGTTTCTATGGTCAAATTAAGTGTATTTGTTAAGTAGGGTCATGCTAACAAGTGACTCAAGGGCACTTGTTAAGAAATTAAAGATTTATTTTCAAAACAATTTTTTTTTCTTTCTATTTTTAATTCCTTAAATGCCCCAAAGACACTTGTTAGCATTTCCTTTTTAAGTATACGCTAATGTTGTCTATGTAAGATCATGGTTTAATTACATTTTTGACTTTTAAGTTTGGACAAACTTTTTTTTTTGTTACAAAGCTAAAAAGAGAAAAAGGAAAAGGGCAACAGAAAAAGAAAAGAAAGGCCTAAGCTCTAGTTCTCTTCCATGGCGTCATTCTTAATCAGCGAGAGGAGGTCGCTTGGAGGAGCATCATGAGTGGAAAATTCTTCATTCGAAGTGGCACCGAGCTTAGCTAAAAAATCTGCACATTGGTTCCCTTCTCTTAGACAATGTTGAATGATGAAATTCCTCGTGGGCAAGTGATCCTTAATATCTTGAAGTAATACAGCATAGGCGTGATAGATGGAGGCATGCTCAATGAGGAGTTGAATGGAGAGCATGGAGTCCCAGTAACAAACCATTTCGTCAATACCTGAATCTATGGCCAGAAGAAGACCACGATGGATTGTTGTAAGCTCGGCATACAAAATGTCAGAAGTTGTTGCAAGATAACTAGAGAAACCTGTGAGGAATAAACCTGCAGAATTTCGGATGATTCCACCAAAACCGGCTCGAATAGGAGTTCCCAAGCAGCTACCATCCACATTGAGCACACAACAATTATAGTTATTGCTATTCCAGCGAACCATGCGGTCAGGATGTGGAGAAGCTTCATAATGCATCGCGGTTTCAATCGTTGTCGCCGTGTTTTGAACTTGGAAATTGATCTGAGTGAGGGACCAGGAATCGGCACTGAGACACATCTGATTTCTTTGTCTCCATGTCCACCAAAGACCAGCCAGGAAGATGGTAGAACGAGCACCGGTTGCATGGCTTTTAATCCAAGACCAAGAAACCATATTTGGAGGATTGTTAGTCGGAACTGAGTTGCCAAGGAGCCAAGAGTAACCACTCTTAGCGGTATAAGCACCATTAATGTTTTCTTTCCAAATGAAAGTATCTTCGACTCTTTCGTTAAAATTGATGTGGGAGTTGTTTATCAATTCAGCAATTGTATGGGGAAGAGTAGTATAGAGAGCCTGAGTGGGCTGTCCGTCATAAGTGAAGACGTCTCGAACCGTAAGCTGGAGGTCATGAATATCAATGATGGGGACAAGAGAGTCAATGAGCCCATGGGAGCTCCAATGATTGAACCAAAAAGAGGAGGATCCTGAACTTGCACGCCAAACATAACCACTACGGAGGATATCTTTAGCCTTTATAATGGAGGACCAGGTGGGGGAGCTGTTGCTATTGGCGATGGCATGGAGGGTGTTTGGCCCTGATGTGTATTTATTGGAGAGAATGTTAACCCACAATTTGTTTGCTGATTGCACCATATTCCACACAAGTTTCCCTAGTAAACTTGTGTTGGCATCTCTTGCTGTTCTGATGCCTAGGCCGCCAGCACTATTCGGACTAGTGAATTTTTTCCAATTCACCAAGTGTATTCCTTTATTATTTGTGCCTTTCCAAAGGAAGTTCCTAGTTATCTGATCAATGCTATCACAAATATTTTGGGGAAGCCAATTAATCTGCATATAGTAAGTAGGAATGGAGGAAAGAACAGATGATGCAAGAGTCAATCTACCTGTTCTATTTAGGAGTCTATTTTTCGATGATGAAGTTGAAATCGCTTTTCTTAGGTCTGCCTTGAAGCATAGGAAAACCCAAATACTTTCCAAGAGAAGTTGTGCTTTGAATTCCAGATATGGAGGTGAGATTGGTGATTTTGCCATGAGGAGTACCTGAAGAATAGTAAGCTCTAGACTTAGAGATGTTAATTTGCAAACCAGATGCTCGGCTGAATCTTTCAAAAAGATTGTGGATGAAGTGAAACTGAGAGCTCTTCGCTTTGGGGAAGAGGAAAACATCATCTGCAAATAGGAGGTGAGATACACGGGGCCCCCTATTTGTGATTTGGATCGGTTCCCATCTCCCTTGGTTGACAACAGAATTGATAGCAACTGAGAGCTTTTCCATGCAAAGGATGAAAAGATAAGGGGACAACGGGTCACCTTGTCTGAGACCATGAGTAGGCTTGAAGGGAGGTAGCTTGTTTCCATTCCATAAAATTGAGTAGCTTGATGAAGAAACACAATGCATGATGAACTTGATGGTGATGTCTGGGAATCTGAAATCATGGAGGCAGATGTTAAGGAAGTCCCAGTTGACGTTATCAAAGGCTTTTTTCAGATCAAGTTTGAAAGATACAAAACTCTTCTTCCTTTTAGAGCGCTTCATAAAGTGGACTATTTCCTGCAAAACAATAGAGTTATCTGAAGTGCCCTTACCAGGCAAAAAACTGCTTTGATAGGGGCCGATAATGTTAGTGAGAATAGGCCTTAGTCGGTGAACCAAAATCTTTGTGATAATTTTGTAAATAATGTTGCAAAGGCTGATGGGTCTGAGATCTTTGTAAGTAGTGGGGGGTCAATTTTTGGAATGAGCGCAATGAGAGTGTTTGAGACCTCCGGATCAAAGTAACCATTATGGACAGCTGCTTGGACCATTTGGAAAATATCATCACCAACAATGTGCCAGTATTGTTTGAAGAAAATGCAATGGAAACCATCAGGGCCAGGGGCTTTGTAGGGCTTCATAGAGTTAAGGGCAGCGAACACTTTAGGTTTGGTGATTGGAGAGGTTAAAGCAATTTTCCCCTCGGAATCAATTGAAGGGTGGGCGCCTTCATTGAAAGCGCAGTCATGGTTAGGTTGGTTGCCACAGAAGAAATTCTTGAAATAGTTTTGGGCCTCATCTTGAAGAGTGTCGCTATCAGAGGACCAAGTACCACAAGGGAGTTGAAGTCTATGAATTCTATTTCTTTTTCTTCTGATGATAGTTTGAGCATGGAAGAAGGCAGTATTTTTGTCTTCAAATTTGATCCACTTTTCTCTAGATTTTTGGTACCAAAATATTTCTTCTTGGAAAAGGATGTGGTTGTATTCTTGTTGTAATTCTTTTTCAAGGAGGGAATGCCGGACGGAATCAACTCTTTCAAGACAATTTTGGATACCATTGAGACGGTTTTCAATATGCTTCTTTCTGTGGAAAATGTTGCCAAAAATTTCATGGTTGAAAGTGATAGAATTTTGACTTACACTTGGTGTCAACTAATCATACTTTATAAATATTTGATTGTTTACAATTTACATGAATTTGAGGTTGATATCAATTTTAAAAATCTTCCTCAAAAAAATCAATTATAAAAATCTTACATATGAAAAGATTGATAATGCTTGATGATATATTTAGGATATAAAATTAATTGAAAGAGAGAAAATTTACGAGTGTTTTTGTGATATTTGTAAAGAAATTTACGATTTTGATTTGTGAGTTTGAAGAGTATATTGAGAAAAACTAAGGGTTGAGATCCTCTCCATGTATAAAAGGCTTAATTACACTTTTGGCTCCCTAAGTTTTCTAAAGTTGTGATTTTAGCCCGTTAAAAAAAACAACTCTTTTCAGGCCCCCTAAGTTTACTTTCTATTGCAATTTTGGCCCCCTAACTCAATTTTGACTCAGTCAACGCTGACGTGGACGCCACGTGTGTAATGTTTAATTATTTTTGTATTTTTTAATATTTTTTGTATTTTGTAATTAAAAAAATAAATAATAAATATTTATTTTTTATTTTTAATTTTTGTAATAAAAAAAATTGTAATTAATTTTTTTTATTTGTAATAAAAAAACAAAAACATTTATTTATTTTTGTAATTAAAAAAACAATTTTTTTAATTACAAAAATATTATTTTATTTTTTAAAATTTAAAAAATAATAATAATTTTTTTTTTACACGCGTGTCTGTTGACTGGGTCAAAACTGCAACAGAAAGTAAACTTAGGGTGTCTGAAAAGAGTTGTTTTTTTAGGGGTGCAAAATCACAACTTTGAGAAACTTAGGGGGCCAAAAGTGTAATTAAGCCTTTATAAAAATAAATGAAAATTGTTATTATAGAAGAGATAGACAGATAAAATGATGGTGGGTTCTATCATTAAATGAGTCCCATCATCATTAATTATTTTAAAGATTTTTTGTGTTTTTATCTCTTTAAGTAGAAGAAATGAAGAAAAGTTTAAATAGAGATGATCCTAACTCAAAAATTGAATAGTATTTTTTTTTTGTTGGATAAAAAATATTAGAAAATTTGAACTGAGTTGATATGTGAATTAGAAAATTGAAAATTTTAAAACCACTCAATCTATTTTTTACTGAACACATTTAAACTTATTGAAGTACTCTCTCTGTTCCAAATTATAAGGAAAAAAAAATCACACTTATTAAGAAAACTAAAACATAAGAATTTGAAGTATAGCTTTTTGTGTTTTCTTTGGAAAAATTTTAATAGGAAAATGTAAAAACAATTTTCATTGGCTATTGGTTATGGAAAAAATGAAAGAGAGAGAAAATTGAATGTAATTTGCATTTAATTTTAGGCTTAAATATTGCACTCGTCCCTGCAAATATGACCCGTTTAAGTTTTGGTCCCTGTAAAAAAAATTGTTTTTGGTCCTTGCAAAATTTTTTGTTTTTTAAAATAGTCCCTGACCCCATTTTTGTGATGATTTGCATATGTGGCACATGATGACTGGACCCATTTTGTAGTTTTTAGTCCCTGCAAAATATTTTGTTTTTTAAACAGGTCCCTGCAAAAATTTTTGTTTATGAAAATAATCCCTGGAGAGACTATTTTAAAAAACAAAAAATTTTGCAGGGACCAAAAACAATTTTTTTTTTACAGGGATTAAAACCAAAACGAGGCATATTTGCAGGGACTAAAACCATATTTTAGCCTTAATTTTATGAGAATAAACAAAAGTTTTTCTTGGAAAATAGTTTTAAAAAAAAAACAAGATTAAATAGGATAAAAGTTTGTCTTTTTTGCTTAGATTTTGGGACAAAGAAAATTAGTTTTTTTTTTCTTATACTATGGGACAGGGGGAGTATTAAATAACTAAACTTAAAATATATGGGATTTTAGTAATATTCTCATAATTGTACTATAGATAGTAGTCTCTTTAATAATTTTTTTGAAAATTATGGTGAGGGGTTGATGTCCCGATCCAAAACAGAAAAGATTTTTGAGTTCAAAGAGTATTTACAAATGTATTTACATTAATACATTTACCCCTTCAAAGTTACGGGTGGTGTTCAAACTCAGTTTCTTAAATTTTTGGTCATGGATTTGATGTTAGGTTTGTATGAAAGAAAAAAAAAACTATAAGATGTGGATCCCTTACATAGATTTCAATTATGTCAAAGAATTACCCTCAGCATAAAGAATGCCTGAGTAAAAAAAAAAGCATAAAAAATGCCTTGGTTTAAGAAAAACCATTTATACTTTGGTAGAAAACTAGGAAAATAGAAAAAACAATAGAATGGTAAGAGGACAAGACATACCTGCAATGGAACCATTCCTTCAACAAAGAACAGCTACCGTTGGTTGGCTAATATTTCTCAGTGTCTCAAGAAAAGACAATATTTATGAACGTGAGTGAATGTGGCTAAATGTCCTACTACCTACGTGTCTCAATCTCAATCACCATTTCATATTATTCTCTTAATCCTAAAAGCATTTCCACTCTCCATTCCATCATCACTTCTTCTTCCTTAAACACTTTTATGTCTTTGTCTCTTTAATTTGATGTAGTACTTTCTAATATATAACTAATCATGAATGTTTAGTCAACTTCTAAAGAGATAAAATATTGAAGTTCGTTAAAACAAGCATCTTTTGTATATTAACAACATGTTCATTCATCAATAAAAACTAGAATCTGGTTTCAACTCAACACCAATACCACTCAATGTCTCTAGCAGTTTCTTCCTCCTGCTCACCAAAAAAATGGATGAACAATTGTATTAGAGTGTTCAACTCAATCATATGTTACATTGTTTTCCTCATCTTTGATCTTCTTGATGCTGTTTTATGTGTTATCTATAGATACCTTGATGAATGCATTGATGGGGTGGCCTCTTCTTGTTGTTGCTCTAAATGGGAGAGGCAGAAGAAGATGGTGATGAATGATGATGGTGTTTCAGATAGTTTGTATGAGAGGAAGAACATGTTTAGAGGAATAGGTTTGCTTCAATTTGGTAGAAAAAAGGAGGAAGAAGATTCTAATGGAGAATGTGGTGGAAGGATAGTGAAAAGTTGGTCTGATTGTGGATGTGAGTCTTGTCTTTCATGGGTAAATGGTGGTGGTGGTGATGACTATAAACTTCATTTTGTTGTTAAGGAACCCTTAATAGGTAGGTAGTTGTAACATATCCATAAACTGTTTTTAGCTTATTTTCATAAACTCTTCAGGATAGATAATAGCTTTTATGAAAATAGTTTGACTCTATTATTGGCTTGTTTGGATTGACTTATTTGAGCTTATCTAGTGGTATAAGCATTTGTATTACTGTTTGGAAGAGCTTATCGAAATAGCTTATGACATGTTTACAAACTTTTTTGAACTTACTTTCACAAGCTCTTCATAATGGCTTATGAAAACAACTTACAGCTTATATGAAAACATTTTGACTTTATTTGATATTTTGTTATAGAAATAACTTGTACATAAGCACTTATATAATCACTTAAGTATACAAGTTCTTTATTGAGTTGTTTATCCAAGCATGGCTTATGTCTTTTGTTATAAAAATTGCTGATACATAAGCACTTATATGATAAACGCTTATATCATAAGCGTTAATTGAGCTGTTTATCCAAACAAACAACCTTGTTTGATTCTTTTCTTTTTTGTGTGACTCTTTAATGCATTCTTAAGTGTAGCTGGTTTTGATATTGTGGATAATTTCTATTTTACAGCCACTGGTGAAAACTGCAAGGGAGAACCTTGTGAGAATATTATATTCTTGCATGGATTTATGTGTTCTTCCTCATTTTGGACTCAAACAGTGTTTCCATGTTTCTCTGAAAATGTAAATCATAATTACAGATTGATTGCTATAGACCTGTTGGGATTTGGAAAGAGTCCAAAGCCAAGAGATTGTCTGTACACTTTGAAGGATCATGTGGAAATGATTGAGAAATCTGTGGTTCAACCATTGCAGTTAGGTAGTTTTCATCTGGTTGCACACTCTATGGGTAGTGTAATTGCATTGGCTTTGGCTGCAAAGTATCCCAATTGTGTAAAATCAATCACCCTTGTTGCACCTGTAAGTACCTTAGACCTGAAATAGATATTTGCTTTCAAGTTTTAAGAATTGGTTAGCTATGAACCAAATTGAAATATTTTGTGCTACATATTTCTTTGGCACTTTGCTTTCTGCAGTCAAAATAAGTGTTTTATATTTTTTGCGGAGAATTTGTCTATCGTGATTCTCTTGTAAAATTGATTTTGAAGTGAAGTAATTTATGTTCGGATGTTTTTACTCGACCATAGGTTTGATGCGAAACCCTGTTCATGTAACGGCTACTTTCGTTTTATTAAATTTGCGTCAAACTTATGGCAGAGTAAAATTGTGGCCATAAACTTTGCATCAAATTTGATAACATTGATATCAATTATGATGTTTTCTTAGTGAAATCAAACATACACTTAAACTTTGGTAAATATCACCTGATTTTCTCCATTCTTTTTCCTTATTGTTTTGATGGCAGCCATACTCTTATGAGGAAAATGACGCTTGTTTAAAAGCACTCCAAAAATTTGCTGGAAAGAAATTGTGGCCAGTGTTATCAGCTGGTTCTTCATTTATGTCATGGTATGAGCATTTGGGTCGAACTGTTTGCCTTATCTATTGCAGAAATCACAGGACATGGGAGAGGGTTCTAAAATTGACTACTCGCAAGAGGTAATAATTACCGTTTACTTAAATACCACATTTATAGTTACTTGCTTTTAACTCTAACTATAAAGCACCAATACAAACACTAGATATGTCTTTGACACTGACACGTCGACATTGATAATAATTTGAGAAAATTGAATGGTTGAGTTTAACTACACGTATTGATGTTATGTCTGACACCAAACAGGCCTTGAATCTAAAATGTCCATGGTACATAGCATATAATGCATTCCCTTGTCTTTTTCAGGGATCTTAGTTTCTTGATAACAGACATGACTAGACACACTCATCAATCAGCTTGGAATTCCATGCATAATGTGATATGTGGGGGAGCAAAATTCATGGATAGTTACTTGAAAATTTTGACAAAAAATGGAGTTAGAATAAATGTTATACAAGGTGATAGAGATCAAGTTGTCCCAAAGGAGTGTATCACTAAGTTCAAGTTAAAGGCTCCAGATGCTGAAATTAACATAATTCCAAATGCAGATCACAGCACTGTGCTATTAGGCAGGGAGAAGCAATTTGCACAAAGTCTGGAGCATACATGGGCATCTTGCTAAGTTCCATTGATTAAATATGAGTATTTCTTTTTGGTGATTTAGGAGGCATGAAATTTTTGTTTTTTAGACTTAATACATATGTTGAATGTGAAATGAACATGATCAAAATTACTAAAATATTTGCAATATTATGCTTGAATATATAATGTTTGAGTGTAATTGAATGAAATGAAATTGGTCATGTAATTCACCGTGATAAAAGGCTGCAAATATATTTACTATGCTGAGACACCTCTTCAAACATGCAATTCTCTACTTATGTAATTTAGCGTGTGTGAGTTTCGCAGCTAAACTCTAAAAAAATTGATATTAGATAGTGAAATAGAATACAATGAAATTATTATTTTATTATTGGAGATAATTTTATAATTGAAAATGAATAATAGATCGATCACCAATGAAGCTTGACAAAAAAAAAAAAGGATGGTTGGACCTTCAATTTGTATTTGTTGCAATTTGAAATTAAACTAGTTTTGACTAAATATTTAAATATCTAACTATTTTGTAACATGATTAGCAAAAAAACAGTTTTGGGGATAATTTATAATTGAAAATGAATAATAGATTGATCACCAACAAGGGTTGACAAGGATGGTTAGAACTTCAACTTGTATTTGTTGCAATTTGAAATTAAACTAGTTTTGACTAAATAATAAATATTTAAATATCTTCCCTAAAAAAAAAAAATTAAATATCTGATTATTTTGTAACATGAATAACAAAAAAAAAAAAACAGTTTTGACTTGGTGGTACACAAGCACATGGTTTTCTTTTCCAGCTTTTCATTTTACCAAGACCCATAACGCCGGTGCAAATGGTTTGCTCCATAAATTGAAATGGTCATTATTTCGATTTTTGATATATATGAAATTTTATTGTACTTTTTCTTTACTACATCAATTTGCTCCAACTTTTTATTTTGTAGATCAAAGAATCAATTTGGTCTTTCATAATTTATGATGGTAGTGAATACTACTACATCAATAAAAAGACAATTTAATAAAAATATTATTCTTCCTATTTTATTTATAATTTTATAAAATAATCATATGAGTCTGGTAATATGAAAGAATACTTCGTTGATATCATATTATTATAGGATATTTAAGCGAAAACAATTTCACATTTTATACGGTGTTTTGGAATATCAAAGAAGTTTTAATTATTCTTTATCTATTACACTTTTTTTTACTAAAACCTAAACGACATTTATTATTTTAAATAGACAAAGTATAACGATGCAATGCAAATTCAAAGTCGTTAATAACAAGAATAATGTATATGTGAGTAAGTTTACAACATCCATGTTAATAGTATTAAGCCGCAAAATAAATAAGCATATAAATGACTATATTCAAGTGTTCTAAATACCAATGTTTTTTGATCAGTAATATTGACAACATCAAAATCATTAATTGAATTTACACTTAATTAAAACTAATCTTTCAATAAATGCCGCTCCAATATGAAAAATGAAAAAAAAATCATATCAAGATTAAAAATAATAACAAACAATGCGAATAAAAAAAATATAAGTTAAAGATACATGATTATTTCAATCAAAAAAAAAAAAGATACATGATTATTTTTGGAGCAGAGGGCAAAGGAGGGGCCAAAACCCACATAACACCACTTTTTACTTTCCTACAAATTTAAGATTTTTGGAGGGGAGGGAAGATTATGATGTTTATATTTTTATTTTTGAATTCTAAAATTGTCTGAATTTTTAACATTAGATATCTTTTTTAACTTCCAACTTCTTTTATCTTTTTTCCACGTTCATCCTCTTATTTTTGTCCTTTTCTTTTGCTTGCATTTCCCAATTCATCTTTTATCATTTCATATAGGCCATATGGAAATAAAAAAGGTTTGTTATAGAGTCAAATCCGCGAGCTACACGAGTGCCTTGAGATTTTAAGGATATAAATGTAAATTGGTTTTAAATAGTACTTTTTTTTTTTGGGGGAATCGTTTTTTTATTACTAGGGTAATAGTTTTTTTTATTTTTTTATTTTATAATTACTACAGGGAATAGTTTTAAAATACTTTTTTAGGGTTTTAAAATATTTTGTAAAAGAAACGTATGTTTAATTGATTTTTTTTGTCAAGTGTTTAGTGGTTAGAGGTCATACATTTTAAATGTGGAGAAGTGAAAAGTTTGAGGTTCGAACCCTGACTCCTATATATAATATGCAATATCCCTACCAACTGAGGTAAGTTCACGGAGATCAATTAAAATTTCTTTTATTACATTTCTTATAATGAATTTGAAAATACGTTCAATTAAAAGGTTGCAATGAACATTTTTTCCTAACATGTTTTAACCCTACTCTTTTATTTAGTGAAATCCACGCAGGTATCATACTTTAGAAATGGATTTCATATAGTGAGATTCACATGAGTTTCATCAAATAATAGAGTGAACGTTAAAAAGAAAAAGAAAGTGATCATAGCATTTCTTCTTAATTATTACATCTTTCTTTTCCCCTATATTCTTCTCCCATCCATTGAACCAAAGTGACCTAAACATTATATTGTTGTTGCATTTTCAAACTTTGAGTTTGAACCTAAAACTTTGGTTAAATTATAAGATACAAGAGATATATATCATCTTATACAATTGTTCGTTAGGATTATAATCGATAAGACCACGTTACGTTTTTGTCATAAAAGAAACAAAAACAGACCAACTTCTCACTCTATAATGCCCGAGGCCGACGAGGGCGAGGAGAGGTCGTCGATGCACAAGACATGACAATGAGCGACTCCTAACAACTTCTAGGCAAACTAAATCACATCGAAATGAGAGGAATTATGAGACTGTGCAGGTATGAGACTGCATGGTTGAAGGAAGACTTATAAAAATTGTTTGGTACTACATATATCAACCAAATGCATCTTCTTTTCGGTAGTCTAAACCATAAAAACTTCAGAGTTAAGTGTGCTTGACTTGAAACAATTTTGAGATGGGTGACCTTTCTGAAAAGTTTTTCGAAAAGCATGCAAGTGAGGACAAAAACACTGAAAAAACTTATGTTGATTTGCAGGGTCAGTCGACAATCCTAAAACAAGTGTGAGATGTTACAAGTAGTACCAGAGCAGACCACTTCATGTACGATGTGGTTCGGAGACGAACTAAACGGACGTTGGTGGGCATGTAAGGCCTCCGCATGGTGGGCATGCATTTTGAAAAGACATTTGACTCAATAAAAATTAAAGCAGCTGATATAAATTTTAAACACAAATTTTGAAAATGATATTTTTCACCAAAGTTATCGAAAAAATTGATGAATTGGGCGAATTGATGAGCCAGTGGTAGTTGCACCAGATCCCTTTCACTGTGACCACTCTTCTTCTAAACACCCCCCATTAGCTCACTCTCTTCACCTACCCCAATACCCATTCCCTTTAATTCTCCTTCATTCCAAACCCATTTTCACAAACCCATTTTTCAAATCATGGATTTTCTACAAACACCAGAAAATCAAATTCTTGTTGGTGTCGCTGTTGCTGTTGTAGCCATTGGTGTTGGTGCCATCTATCTCCTTTCATCTAACAAGTCCAAAGGTTTCATCTTTGACCCACTTCGGATTCCTTGCTTCTGCTTTCAATTTTTCATAAGGGCTTATTGACTTTTCATTTTCTCGAGATTTTGAATTTTGGGTCTGTTTTGTCTTGGCACCAACACAGTATTTTTGATTGTATATGAGAATCCGATGTTAATGATGTCTTTAGGTTCTTAGTATTGTTTATGAAACTAGTTGTTATTAACTTGGAAAATGCTTGTTGTATCTTTATAGCATCTTTAATTTGATTTTCATTGGAATGGATAGTTATGTGATTTGAACTCATGGGCTTAAATTTCTGTTTATGCACTTGGTTAAAGCATGTTTTTTTAACTCTTTAGTTTGAATTGTATGTTTGTGTTTCTGATTAATTAGTAGCTGATTCATATGATTTGTTGGACTTTGCTTAAAGAAAGCTTGGCTCTAGTCACTACTATTGAGTCTGTTTGTTTTTCTCTACTTTGCATGTTTTATGTCATATAAGTATGGTTGTTGATGACCCATTGTTTTTTAATTTATTGTTAATTGAATTTTTCCCTCACTAGAAATTCTTGGAGATTAGAATTTTGGAATCATCTGAAAAAATTTCAGTTTGTTTCTTGTTACTAGAAAACCTTTCTCTGCTTGGTGGTTTAGGTTTATTCCATACTGGTTGCTCTTGATTCCATGTTTTTCTCTTTCAAAAATTGAGTTTTTTCTTTGTCTGGTTTCATGGTTTCTGCACGTCTCAGGGGTATGTCAGCAGATTTATATGGCTAGGAGTGCACCAATTATTAATTATTATTATTATAAATGGCTGAATATGTTATTTGTTATAGAGTTCACAATGGTATTTTGAGGTTGATTTATGTTGTACTTCCATTGGTTGGTAATACTAAAATCACATATTCTATTATCATTTTTCTCCACACACATAAGATGACAATGCATGTTTTCACTAATGGAACCTTATTTCTTACACAAGTCAAAGTGAAAGGCCTTAACTAAACATTTGATAATGAAACCAAAGTGAATCCCAAGATAATGTAAAGTTAAGCTCATTGCACTCAAACTTGGAGATTATTTTTCTTGCACTTATTTTTCATGTTATGTTGTCAAATTTTGTTGTTTTTGTATTTAGTTTAAGCATACATTTATATCATCTACGTGTTTTGTAGCTTGCTTGAACCCAGACCAGTTCAGGGAGTTTAAACTTGTCAAGAAAGCACAGCTGAGCCATAATGTTGCAAAGTTCACTTTTTCACTCCCAACACCTACATCTGTTTTGGGTCTTCCAATCGGACAACACATAAGTTGCAGGTTCTGTTGTCTGATTCTGGTTGTGTCTATGTTTCATGTCAGTCTAATTATTTCATTATATGTTTCATTTTGCATCTGCTCGCCATATTCTCGTAGTGCTGGCTGAAAAATATATCGCAAATATTCAGTTATTTATAGTAGCAAGTATAGTAGGACTCGGACCATGTTCGCATAAACAATTTAATAAGTGCTTATAACATGAATGTTCATCATGTAAGTGCTTATGTATAAGCTATTTCTATAATAAAAGATAAAATAAGTGAAACTGTTTTAGTATAAGCTTTATGTTGTTTTTACAACTTAGAGCTATCCTGGAAAGTTTATTGAAATAAGCTGAAAACAACTTATGGACATGTCATACGGTGTTTTCATAAGCTCTCACAAACAGTCTCGCAAGTGCTTATGTCAATCGATAAGCTCAAATAATCCAATCCAAACATGCCCTTATTTCTTAAAATTATTTACAAATGCTTTCTTGTCATGTTGTGAACAAGCTATTTTTCATACAGGGGTAAGGATGGTCAAGGTGACGAGGTTATCAAACCATATACTCCTACAACTTTGGATTCCGATGTTGGACATTTTGAACTAGTTATCAAGGTATATAATTGGTTTTATATCCCAATGCTTTTTCTAACTTATGTGCATTATTCATCATTTTGACCCTTAATTACTTGCTTCTTTGTAAAAAATATGGCTTTATTAGATGTACCCACAAGGAAGGATGTCACACCATTTCCGTGAGATGCGTGTTGGTGACTATCTTGCTGTTAAAGGACCAAAGGTAACTTTTTAACTCATTTTTACACAGTTTTCAGGGCTTCCCATTTTCATAGTTTTTATCGTGGTTGCAAGCATGGTTACCAGTATCTTGCAATACATGTGAGTTGTATCTCGATTTGATACTAAATTGAAACTAATCGATACAAATCTCCAATGTGTATCTATTTGCACATAAGTCCCAACTTGAATTCTGATTCATTACAATGAATCCCAATTCACTATGATGAATTCCTATTCACTCTTATGGATCACTAGCTAAAATTAGTGTAACAACTTTTTTTAGTCAATTTTGTATAACCAACTACTTTTCCTTTTGACATTTGAAATATGACTCAAATCTTGAATTATTTTAAGGTTCAAATATAATATATCAGCATAACATTGTTATGTTACTTTTTTTTCACAAAAAAATTACATTTTTATTGGTAGTGTATTTTATGAATTATAATAAGATCTGAAAAATCAATTTGATAACCATGGTTACTAGTGCAATTAATACCCAACAGCGACACACAATTCAATTCAACATACTTTTTAATTTATATGAATCTATCTTGATGTCTCTGCTTTCAGGGACGTTTCAAGTACCAACCGGGTGAGGTTAGAGCATTTGGGATGCTAGCTGGAGGCTCTGGAATCACTCCAATGTTCCAAGTATGTTAGTAAGATATATGCTGTTTTTCTGTTAACCAGTTAGAAGAAAATTCTTTCTTGTAGCTCCATTTGTTCATAATTTGTTTGCTTGTTGTCATTCAAGGTTGCTCGAGCAATATTAGAAAACCCAAATGACAAGACCAAGGTGCATCTTATCTATGCCAATGTTACATTTGAGGACATTCTTTTGAAGGTAATGTCTCTGATCCTTCCACTTGATATATGACACTCTTCACTTAAGAATTTATGAACTTGATGCTTGGTTCAGATGGATCCGTTATGGAGGTTTTTTTTTTTTTTTTTTTTTTTTTTCCCCTTTTTTTTTTTATCTCTATAAACTTGTTGGTTTATTATTTGATTGTAGTTTATATGTCTCTATTTTTTTTGTGCTAAAAGTTGTT
>Ga0228710_1004232_pt1 | contig 22679 bp, 22 predicted proteins | sample MedpolnodulmetaG_FD_177995 | JGI IMG/M metagenome (GOLD analysis project Ga0228710, IMG submission 177995) | Root nodule microbial communities from Medicago polymorpha collected in Santa Monica, California, United States - pink nodules | ecosystem: Host-associated > Plants > Roots > Nodule...
CCCCCCCATCCTTTTGTGGTTTTTCTCACCTTCAAAAACAACTTCTAAAATGACTCTAAGTGTAATCCAACAACAAATAAGTTGTACATTGAATTGTTGACGAGTAGTCAGGACATACTCTTTAACCTTTCAATATGAACCTAAACCTAAAAAATCACCCAATCACGGTGAGCACAAAGACCAGTAACATAGAATATAAATATACTTTGATGTTCTCATCCTTGTGTGGTGTACTAGACATGGAGAAAATCCTCTCATCAATATTACTAAATAATAAAATCTTATACCTATTAAACATATTACAAAATAAACAATGATTTCTATACATAGTGGGTGCATACATCTAAATTAAATGTAATTGTTAATCACCTTTGCTGGACGCTCAAGATTTTCCTTTCCACTGGATTTCAATGTTGCCTAGGTTTTCCCCTGCAATGTCACACATTTTAACTAAACAATCAGGATTTTCCTTTTCATTGGATTTCCATTACTTCCCAGGTTTCCTTGCAGTGTCATACAATTTAACTAAACCCTCATGATTTTCCTTTTCATTGGATTTCCATTGTTTCCCAGGTTTGCCTTGCAATATCATCTTTAATGTAATCTCATAGTACCATGCTTATTGGTTATTAATGAATAAGTGTACTTTTGATTGAAATTGTAATCAACATGAGTTTGCTCTCAAACTTATTACATATTACCACTAATCTATACACTCGCATTATTCGTATGAATTGAAGTGGTCAAAGTGATAAAAATGAACAACAACAGTGACATAGTAGAGCACTCCTAGCAATCAACAAATCATAAGGTTTTAACAAGTTACCTACACAGTTTTACAACTAGAGCAATGCACACATCATATTTACATTCACAAGACATAATTAACGTACAAAAAATAGCATTTAATGATCAAATAATACAAACAAACCATATAAAAATTCAATCACATTAACAATAAAAATTACAAGTCTTGAATTATGAAAACACACACAAACATCAAAAATCATAGAGCATTTCACATCAGAATAACCAATTTATTGTTGTTCAATTTCTCATGCAAACAAATATCTTAATTAATGATCTTGCTAAATTTGACTCTATAATTCACTTCTAACCATCTCCCATTAGTCGAACCGTAAACCCCCAATTTTAAATATAAATCAAAGACATGCAATCTATAGTTACTAGTGAATCCCATGTACACCATATGTAGGTTTAGAATTTGGGTTAAAACTATTGTTGGAACTAGTTGATTCTAGTGGAAGTTGGATAGAAAAACACAAGGTAAGAACTAGTGTGTGACTTAAAAATGCCCCACATTGGTGAGCCACACTACCTAGCAAGTGTTTATATAAGGGTGGGGTGACCTTCAAGGGTGTGCCCTTGGGGTACCCACTTTTGTGAACGGATGAGCGCTTAGAAAAATATATATATCACGTGCGACGACGACACCGTCTGTCCGACCGACCGGGCCAAGCTTGGGCTTAGGTCAAAAAGTTATATATTTTTTATCACTTGAAAAGGAATTAATTAATTTAATCAAAGAAGAGCTCGCCCCACTCATTCTTTACACCGAAATTCACAGTTGATGATGCCTGTGCTTTTCCTCTTTTCTCCCTCCTTCGACTGACTTGTGTTGACGAGTCCTTTTTCTGGTTCTACTCCTTTCTGTCCCTTCAGTTTCGATTTGAGTGGTCTGTGTACCATATAGAGTAGTTTTAATCAAACGATTAAACCATAGTTTTGAGGTGTATATTCTCGAACAATTACATGTTGTGCAATACGTAATTGAACAATGAACTGGGTTGTTTTATCCTGGAGGCGGCGCGATTGTTAGTCTATCTTGCACAAACTTTGGTAGTGCCGCGAAACGTCTTAAAGAGAGCGACCTGGTTGTGACTCACCCCGATAATCTCCGCGGTAATAGTTTCTGACTTTTTATAAATACAAAAAATAACAATTTTAAAACGTTTCTGAAAAACACCATGACTACTGACGAAATTACCGTGTCTAGAACAACTGTCGATTTCAACAAACCATTTAAGTTTCACGGCATTCACTTCAAGCGTTGGCAAACAAAGATGCTGTTTTTTCTAACTACGAAAAAGGTTGCCTACGTCTTGAAGAAGGACATACCTGTGATACCAGTGATTTCGATTCCTACGGCATCGAATAGTAACCGTAAGACAGTTTGCTAGCCTACGCTTCCGACTTTGTCAGGTAGAGCAAGAAGATGTTTGCGAAGGGCTCTTAACTATGGTTGGAATACTTGGAGGGATATACCAAGAAATTCTTCATAATTTGTATCAAACATGTAGGAAAGAGAGACTTTGATGAATTAAGCAATAAATAAGTGTGAAATCAAGTAAGATTCTCCTCAGACTGACATAATAATCAGTAATGATATATAACCGTAATTGGATACGACAGAAAATTCAAGCAAAAGAGATTTCACTTTTCCTTACATGTAGTTTGAAATCTGTTGGAATATTGGTGTGATGTTAGAAAATAAATTGGAAGATTAAACACTAAGTAATTATACTTTGATTTAATGTTGTGTGGATTGAAAAAATAGAGTGTGGGGGTCCCACATAAAAATAGAACTCATTGTGGTATTTAATTTAAATACTTGATAATGTTTAAAATAATAGTAATTATTATTTTTATTTGAGAATATCACTTCCCATAAATTTAGCTTATAGTCGTCGTGATAAGAATAAGAATTTAATTGAATTTCTTATATTTCCTTCATTCAAATCCAATAGTTTGTTTCCTCCACTTTTGTGGATTTGTTTCTTTTGATCCTATCCACAAGTGTTGTTGAACTGATTAATGGATAAACTTCATTTTAAGTTTATCCATTAGAATAATTGTTGTCGCAATTTTTGCTAAAATAGTTACAGAATCTCTATATAACTAGAGGACTCCAGTCAGTTCAAAAAAATACACCAAAGAGTTTCATTGAGTTGTCAGGTACTCTTTCTCTCTTCTCCCTTTCTTGACTTGTGTTGACGAGTCTTTCTTCTCTTCATCTTCTTTTTTCTGTCCCTTCGGAATTAAGAGTGTTCTTAAGACCATAGTCCCTTTTCGGTTTAATGTCCCTTCAGAATTAAGAATGGTCTTAAAAACATAGTCCCTTCGATAATATAAGTCCCTTCGGAATAAAGAGTACCAGTAAGATCATAGTCCCTTTTTGGAATAATAATGTCCCGTCGGAGTTAAGAATGATCTTAACGGTATATAAATATTCTTTCAATATTTTAATTGAGGAGAAATCAAAAGGTGGAAATGATGGTATCACCATATTTGAGTGGTCGTAGTGCCATATTGATACTTTAGAGAAATTAAAGTTAGAATAGTGGTAACACCATATATGAGTGGTCTCAGCACCAACCATAACAGAGTGGTAACAATACCATATTAAAGTGGTTTCAGTATTAAAGAGTGGTTTTAGTACCATATTTGAAGGTGTAAATCTCGAATGGTTTTCTACAGTGCAGTAGTTAACCGCACAGTTGTAGCTGGGCTTGTTTTATCCTGGAGGCGGCGTGGTTGATAGTCTGCCTTGCACAATTTTGGATAGTGCCACGAAACGTCTTAAAGAGAGCGACCTGGTCGTGACTCAACCTAGTAACAACTTCGGTAGATAATAGAATTTGGCAATCCAAATACAACAGTTTGGAAATCCAAAAACAACAAAATCCCTCGTCTTAAAGATTGCAATTAAGTTAATACTATACTAGATTATAATTTTATTTGTGTTTTGAATCAATTATGTAATTTATAATGAGCAACTCTAACGAAAGAGGGAATTCAAGAATAAGGGAAAGTTGCTTGTTCTGAATTACAAGATTTGTGAATTCAACTCAATTGCAATCTTTAAAACCGATAAATTTTTTAGATATAGCATAATATCAACTCAATTGCAATCTTAAGAGAAAATTAAAGAATAGAAAACACGTCTATATGAAAATTAAATCACGTTAACTTTCATTTTTTTCGCATCCAATTATGTTTGCATATCATTTCAGGATTATAACGTCATTATGTGGAGAATCCTAATAGATTTCTCCCATATTGATTGCATAATTCATCAAAGTCTCTCATTTGTAGAATGTTTGAGACACTTCTCAGAAACTATTCATAGTCTTAAGGCACAACAAATAATAAAGAAAATAAACTTAGTATTGCTATGTAACCGATACTTGTTGGTAATTTCTTGGGCCTTTATAATGAGAGTAGTTTGTGGTAGAGCGAGAAGATGATTATGAAGGGATTTATCTTTTCCATTCATATAGTTTGAAATCCTTCATCTTAAAGATTGCAATTAAGTTGATATTATGCTAACTTAAAATTTTATTTCATTTTTGAATTCATCAATTTTGTAATTCATAATCAGCAATTCTAATAGAAAGGGGATAGGGTACCGCATAAATTTATTTGAGGACGTAAACCGAATAAACTTATGCTAAAATAACATGCTTTCTATTTATGAGAAACTTATCCATACTTTTAACATGACTTCTTTCAAAAAGTTTCTTATGTAAACTGTTTGCAACAAAAGAACCACAGAATATTAAAATAGTCATAAAGAATTTTAGATGATATAAAAAATAAGAATATTGAAAACGCACCTTTTTTACTATAAAGATTTTTCATAAAAAGAGAACAAAGACAACGATCAGAGAAACAACGTGAGGAAGCAAGACGGAGGAAAGTTGTGAGAATAAGTGAAATATTTAGTGTTTACTAAATATGGAATAATCTAAAGATGGAAAGTGCAAAAAATAATGCAAAAGAATGTTTACTCTAGAATAAGAGTAATAATAGGAAGGAGAGTACATGAGAAGTTTATAATTATTTGAAGTATTGTTCACTCAATTTTTAGCATGTACGTTACTATAAAATATTCAGAAGTTTTGTATTTTAGATATCACAACAAAAACAAATAGAGTGTAACAAAGTGAGTTTTATTAATTAGAAGTTCATATTTCTTCTTAGACGTTGTTCATACAAGTTTATTGTTCTAGCTACATTATTTAATGTTTAACTCTTGTAATTGCTTATTTCATATCATTATTAGAAGCCAAAATTCCGCTGCGGCATCAACAATTGGCATCAGAGCCAAAAATGGCTTCTTCTAGTGGGTCGGTCAAGGTCGGAAAATATGAGATAGAGAAGTTCAATGGAAAAAATAATTTTTCCTATTGGAGGATGCAGATGAAAAATCTGCTTATATCACAAAAGTTGCATAAAGCGTTAGTGGGGAAAGAACAAAAACCTGTGTGTATGAAGGACGAGAATTTGGAAGAGTTTGATCTTGAAGCACGGGCAGCCATAATCTTATGCCTTGAGAGGATGTTGCATTCTTGGTTAATGAAGAAGCAACGGCTGCTGGCATATGGTCAAAGTTAGAGAAAACTTTTATGACGAAAATGCTGACAAATCGGATCTACTTAAAATCCAAATTATATACATGCAAGATGGAGGAAGGCACCTCAATCCGGGACTATGTCAACAAGTTTGATAGGATTATATCAGACTTAAAGGATATAGATGTGAAGATTGATGAAGAGGACCAAGCACTCATGTTATTGCTTTCATTACCAGAGTCCTACGAAAATCTAGTCCAGACATTGATGCTTGTGGGTGATACTCTAACCATAGATGAGACTAGAACATCACTTTTAGCGGATGATCTTCGAAAGGTTGCTACAAGTGGGATGTCTAGTAGTGGAAGAGAACATAGAGAACAAGCTCAAGGATTGTTTGCTACTAGAGGGAGGACCAGTGAAAGAGGACAAGACAAGGGAAGGAAGTCTAGATCTAAATCTAGAGCTCTTGCGGAAAGGCCATGTTTTAAATGTGGTGAGCTTGGGCATTTTAAAGCAAATTGTCCAAATAAGAGGGTATTATTTAAGAAGCAGACCAACAACGACAACAACTCCAAAGGCAAACAACAAGATTTTCCGGAGGCGAGTTACGTATCAAATGAAGAGGATGATTGTTTCTCTGTCTCAGAGAAAGACCACGATATTTCAGGTAAGTGGATGTTTGATTCAGGAGCCTCACACCATATGTGCCCCAATAAGAAGTGGTTTACTACCTACCAAAGTATAGATGGTGGAACTGTTTAAATGGGGAACAACCATGCCTGTAAAATTATGGGGTATGGTATAATACGAATCAAGATGCATGATGGAGCGTTAAGAACTCTGATGAATGTGAGACATGTTCTAAATTTGCGGAAAAACCTTATTTCTCTTGGTTTTCTAGAGGAAAATAGTTGCAAAATAGTTAAGTAAGGTGGAGTTTTAAAAGTTATACGTGGTTCGTTGGTTGTGATGAAGGGAGTTCGACACAGAAATCGTTATCCTCTTACAGGTAAAACCGTTAAAAGAGACTTGGCAGTTGGAATCAATGAAAGTAAAGATCAAACAGAATGCATGAGGATATGGCACATGCGCCTTAGGCATATGTCAGAAAAGGGTCTATCATTACTTGGTGAGAAAGGTTTGCTGAAGAACATGAAAAAGCCATGCAAGGAATTTTGTGAACATTGTGTGTATGGAAAAGCACATCGCTTGAAGTTTTCTACAAGCAAACACAAAAGCAGAGGATTGTTAGACTTTGTGCATATTGATGTTTGGGGTCCGGCTTCGGTTACTTCTAAGGGTGGTTCCAGGTACTTTGTTACATATGTTGATGATTATTCGAGGTATGCTTGGATTTATTTTCTTAAGCATAAGAATGAGGTATCTGATATTTTCAAGTGATGGAAAGCAATGGTTGAGAACAGAATGGGTAGAAAGCTAAAAACTCTACGATCGGATAATAGTACAGAGTATACGGATGGAGCTTTCAAGGAGTTTTGTGACCAGGAAGGCATTGTTAGACATTGGACGGTAAGAGGCACACCACAACAGAATGGAGTCGCGGAAAGACTGAACCGTACACTTCTTGAGAAAGCAAGGTGTATGCGCTCTAATTCTGGGTTAGGTCGAGAATAGTGGGCAGAGTTGGTTGCTACAGCTGGTTATGTAGTAAACAGATCACCACATTCTAGTTTAGGTGGAGACACACCCTATAAGGTGTGGTCAGGTGAACATGCTGATTATGACAAACTGAACATTTTTCGGATGCACAACCTATTATCACGTCAAGGATAACAAACTTTATAATAGAGCCATGAAAGCTATCTTTCTAGGATATGCAAAAGGGGTCAAAGGTTATCGTCTTTGGTGTCTAGAAGATTCTAAATTTGTGATTAGCAGGGATGCTACCTTTGATGAAAAATCTATGGTGCCTAACTATGGTGATGTTGAAGTATCAAATTAAATAGTTGACATAGAATCTAAAGACCAACCAGATTCTAGTCATGTCCATGTGGAACATCCTAGTGTCACTCAAGATGATGAGGAAGATGAACTTGATCATGAGGTTCAACAGGAAAATACACATGTATTGCAACAACAACTGCAAGAGTCTTTGGATACCACTAGGTCAAAGAGAAATTATAAAACAGTTCAGAAGTTTGGGTCAGACAAACCTCTGAGGCATTATGGGCAGGTAAACTTGGTGGAATATGCACTCTTGGTTGAAGATGATGAGCCGGTCACCTTCAAACAAGCTGTCAAATACAAGGATAGAGAGAGTTAGTTGGTAGCAATGGAGGAAGAGATGCAATCTCTTCACAAGAACAAGAGATGGGAAGTCTGCTATTGGTTGTATATGGGTGTATAAAAGGAAAGAAGATCATACTAAGTCGTGCGGTACAAGATATAAGGCTAGACTAGTGGCCAAAGGGTTTTCACAAAAGGAACGAGTTGATTACAATGAGATATTTTATCCGGTGGTGAAACATACTTCAATCTGGGTACTATTAAGTTTAGTAGCTCATGGTGATCTTGAGCCGGAACAACTAGATGTGAAGACAACCTTCTTGCATGGAGACTTAGACGAGGAAATATATATGTATCAACCTGAGGGTTACAAGGTTGAGGGTAAAGAGAGTCAGGTATGTCGCTTGAGAAAATCACTTTATGGGTTGAAACAATCTCCTAGACAATGGTACAAGCGATTTGATTCTTTTATGCTAAAACAAGGTTTCTCTAGAAGTAGTTATGACAGTTGTGTCTATATTTAGAAGCTTCATTGAGGTGATTATATCTATCTATTATTGTATGTCGATGACATGCTTATTGCTTCAAAAAGCAAGGTGGAGATAGATAAGCTGAAGTCTAAACTTGGTAAAGAGTTTGAGACGAAGAATTTGGGCGCTGCAAGGAAAATACTGGGTATGGAGATTAGTATAGAGCGGAAAAACCGGAAACTATTCTTGAGTCAAAGATGCTATTTAGAGCGGGTTGTTGAAAGGTTTGGAATGAAAGGTGCTAAGTCGGTGGTTACTCCATTAGCTTCACTTTTATGATTTTCTCGTAATCAGTCTCCCACTACAGCAGAATATAAGGAAAACATGAAAAATGTACCTTATGCTAATGCAGTTGGCAGTTTGATGTATGCTATGGTGTGTACACATCCAGATATTTCATAAGCGGTAAGTGTTGTTAGTAGATTCATGGAAAATCTAGGAAAGCCACACTGGGAAGCAGTGAAATGGATTTTGAGGTACTTAAAAGGTACCATTAACTCTAGTTTGTGTTTTGGTGGAGATACATGTCAAATAAGTGGCTTTGTTGATTCGGATTATACTGGTGGTCTAGATAGACGACGGTCTACTACTGGTTATGTGTTCAAAATACACGGTGCTCTAGTAAGTTGGCGATCTATGTTACAGTCTACAGTGGTACTATCAACTACGGAGGCTGAATATATGGCAGTAACAGAAGGAGTAAAGGAAGCTTTGTGGCTGAGGGGTCTTCTAGGTGATTTTGGTGTTACGCAAGAACGTGTGAGACTGATGTGTGATAGTCAAAGTGCAATCCATTTGGCTAAGAATTAGGTTCATCATGCTCGAAGCAAACATATAGGTGTCCGATATCATTTTGTACGAGATGTAGTGGATGAAGGTCATATTTCTCTTACAAAAGTACATACTGATGAGAATCCAGCTGACATGTTAACCAAAGTTCTCATAGGTAGTAAGTTCCAGCATTGTAAGGACTTGCTAAAAATATTCGCATGTAAAGTTATGTGGTACAGCTGAATAAGAAGATGCAATTTGTTCGTCCAAAATTTAAGGATTTTAAATTAAGAACGAGGTGGAGAATTGTGAGAATAAGTGAAATATTTAGTGTTTACTAAATATGGAATAATCTAAAGATGGAAAGTGCAAAGAATAATGCAAAGGAATGTTTACTATGGAATAAGAGTAATAATAGGAAGGAGAGTACATGAGAGGTTTATAATTGTTTGAAGTATTCTTCACTCAATTTTTAGCAAGTACGTTACTATAAAATGTTCAGAAGTTTTGTATTTTAGATATCACGACAAAACAAATAGAGTGGAACAAAATGAGTTTATTAATTAGAAGTTCATCTTTCCTCTTAGACATTTTTCATAGAAGTTTATTGTTCTAGCTACATTATCTTGTGTTCAACTTTAGTGAAGCCTATTTATATTATTCTATTAGAAGTCTATATTTTGGCTTCTAATAATGATATGAAATAAGCACTCACTAGGATTTAACATGAAATAATGTAGCTAGAACAATAAACTTGTATGAAAAATGTCTAAGAAGAAAGATGAACTTCTAATTAATAAAACTCACTTTGTTACACTCTATTTATTTTTGTTGTGATATCTAATATACAAAACTTCTGAATATTTTGTAGTAACGTACATACTAAAAATTGAGTGAACAATACTTCAAACAATTATAAACCTCTCATGTACTCTCATTCCTATTATTACTCTTATTCCAAAGTAAACATTCTTTTGCTTTATTTTTTGCACATTCCATCTTTAGATTATTCCATATTTAGTAAACACTAAATATTTCACTTATTCTCACAATTCTCCACCTCGTTCATAATTTGAAATCTTTTAATTTTGGACGAACAAATTGCATCTTCTTATTCAGCTGTACCACATGGTTGCCTACATACCCTAAACCGGGATGAAGCCAATCGTAGTTCAATTAATCCCTTCACATGACTTAACATGCGAATATGTTTAGCAAGTCCTTACAATGTTGGAACTTACTACCCGTGACAACTTTGCTTAACATGTCAGCTGGATTCTCATCAGTATGTACTTTCGTAAGAGAAATATGACCTTCATCCACGACATCTCGTACAAAATGATATCTGACATCTATATGCTTTGTTCGAGCATGAGAACCTGATTCTTAGCCAAATGGATTGCACTTTGACTATCGCACATCAGTCTCACGCGTTCTTGCTTAACACTAAAATCACCTAGAAGACCCCTCAGCCACAATGCTTCCTTTACTCCTTCTGCTACGGCTATATATTCGGCCTCCGTAGTAGATAGTGCCACTGTAGACTGCAACATAGATCACCAACTTACTAGAGCACCGTGTATTTTGAACACATAACCAGTAGTAGACCACCGTCTATCTAGATCACCAACATAATCCGAATCAACAAAGCCACTTATTTGACATGTATCTTCACCAAAACACAAAACAGTGTTAATGGTACCTTTTAAGTACCTCAAAATCCATTTCACTACTTCCTAGTGCACCTTTCCTGGATTTGCCATGAATCTACTTACAACACTTACCGCTTGTGAAATATCTGGACGTGTACACACCATAGCGTACATCAAACTGCCAACTGCACTAGAATAAGGTACATTTTTCATGTTTTCCTTATCTTCTGCTGTAGTGGGAGACTGATTACCAGAAAGCCTAAAATGTTGAGCTAATGGAGTAACCACCAACTTAGCACCTTTCATTCCAAACCTTTCAACAACCCGCTCTAAATAGCCTTTTTGACTCAAGAATAGTTTCCGGTTTGTCTGCTCTCTACTAATCTCCATACCCAATATTTTCTTTGCAGGGCCCAAATTCTTTGTCTCAAACTCTTTACCAAGTTTAGACTTCAGCTTATCTATCTCCACCTTGCTTTTTGAAGCAATAAGCATGTCATCGACATACAATAAAAGATAGATATAATTACCTCCATGAAGCTTCTGAATATAGACACAACTGTCACAACTACTTCTAGAGAAACCTTGTTTTACCATAAAAGAATCAAATCACTTGTACCATTGTATAGGAGATTGTTTCTACCCATAAAGTGATTTTCTCAAGCAACATACCTGATTCTATTTACCCTCAACCTCGTAACCCTCAGGTTGATACATGTATATTTCCTCATCTAAGTCTCCATGCAAGAAGGTTGTCTTCACATCTAGTTGTTCCAGCTCAAGATCACCATGAGCTACTAAACTTAATAACACTAGGATAGAAGTATGTTTCACCACCGGAGAAAATATCTCATTTTCATCAACTTCTTCCTTTTGTGCAAACCCCTTGGCCACTAGTCTAGCCTTATATCTTGTACCGCACGACTTAGTATGATCTTCTTTTCTTTTATACACCCATTTACATCCAATAGTAGACTTTCCTACAGGTAATGGGACTACCTCCCATGTCTCGTTCTTGTGAAGAGATTGCATCTCGTCTTCCATTGCAACCAACCAACTCTCTCTATCCTTGTCTTTGACAGCTTGTTTGAAGGTAACCGGCTCATCATCTTCAACCTAGAGTGCATATTCCTCCAAGTTTACCTGCCCATAATGCCTCAGAGGTTTGTCTGACCCAAACTTCTGAACTTGTTTATAATTTCTCTTTGGCCTAGTGTTATCCAAAGATTCCTGCAGCTGCTGTTGCAATACATGTATATTTTCCTGTTGTACCTCCTCATGATCAAGTTCATCCTCCTCATCATCTTGAGTAACATTAGGATGTTTCACTTGAACATGACTAGAATCTGGTTGGTCTTCAGATTCTATCTCAACTATTTGATTTGATACTTTAACATCACCATAGTTAGACACCAAATATTTTTCATCAAAGGTAACATCCCTGCTAATCACAAACTTAGAATCTTCTAGACTCCAAATAGCCTTTGACCCCTTTTGCATATCCTAGAAAAATAGCTTTCTTGGCTCTATTATCAAGTTTGTTATCCTTGACGTGATAAGAGGTTGTGCATCCGAAAATTTTAAGTATGTCATAATCAGCATGTTCAACTGATCACACCCTATAGGGCGTGTCTCCACCTAAACTAGAATGTAGGGATCTGTTGATAACCAATTGTAGCAACCAACTCTGCCCACCATTCTCGACCTAACCAAGAATTAGAGCGCATACACCTTGCTTTCTCAAGAAGTGTACGGTTCAGTCTTTCTTTGACTCCATTCTGTTGTGGTGTGCCTCTTACCTTCCATTGTCTAACAATGCCTTCCTGGTCACAAAACCTCTTGAAAGCTCCATCCGTATACCCTGTACCATTATCCGATCGTAGAGTTTTCAGCCTTCTACCCTTTTTGTTCTCAACCATTGCTTTCCAACACTTGAAAATATCAAATAGCTCATTCTTATGCTTAAGAAAATAAATCCAAGCATACCTCAAATAATCATCAACATATGTAACAAAGTATCTGGAACCACCCTTAGAAGTAACCGAAGTCGGAACCCAAACATCAATATGCACATAGTCTAACAACCCTCTGCTTTTGTGTTTGCTTGTAGAAAAATTCAAGCGATGTGCTTTTCCATACACACAATGTTCACAAAATTCCATGCATGGCTTTTCATGTTCTTCAACAAACCTTTCTCACCAAGTAATGATAGACCCTTTTCTGACATATGCCCAAGGCGCATGTGCCATATCCTCGTGCATTCTGTTTGATCTTTACTTCCATTGTTTCCAACTGCCAAGTCTCCTGTAACGGTTTTACCTATAAAAGGATAAAGATTTCTGTGTCGAACTCCCTTCATCACAACCAACGAACCACGTACAACTTTTAAAACTCCACCTTCCGTAACTATTTTGCAACCATTTTCCTCTAAAAAAACCAAGAGAAATAAGGTTTTTCCGCAAATTTGGAACATGTCTCACATTCATCAGAGTTCTTAACGATCCACCATGCATCTTGATTCGTATTGTACCATACCCTATAATTTTACAGGCATGGTTGTTCCTTGTTAAAACAATTCCACCATCTATACTTTGGTAGGTAGTAAACCACTTCCTATTTGGGCACATATGGTGTGAGGCTCCTAAATCAAGCATCCACTTACCTGAAATATCGTGGTCTTTCTCTAAGACAGAGAAACAATCATCCTCTTCATTTGAGAGGTAACTCGCCTCCGGAAACTTGTTGTTTGCCTTTGGAGTTGTTGTTGTTGTTGGTCTGCTTCTTAATTAATACCCTCTTATTTGGACAATTTGCTTTAAAATGCCCAAGCTAACCACATTTAAAACATGGTCTTTCCGCAAGAGCTCTAGATTTAGATCTAGACTTCCTTCCCTTGTCTTGTCCTCTTTCACTGGTCCTCCCTCAAGTAGCAAACAATCCTTAAGCTTGTTCCCAATGTGTTCTTCCACTACTAGACATCCCACTTGTAGAAACCTTTCGAAGATCATCCACTAAAAGTGATGTTCTAGTCTCATCTATGGTTAGTGTATCACCCACAAGCATCAATGTTTGGACTAGATTTTCGTAGGACTCTGGTAATGAAAGCAATGACATGAGTGCTTGGTCCTCTTCATCAATCTTCACATCTATGTCCTTCAAGTCTGATATAATCCTATCAAATTTGTTTACATAATCCCGGATTGAGGTGCCTTCCTCCATCTTGCATGTATACAATTTGGATTTTAAGTAGATCCGATTTGTTAGAGTTTTCGTCATGAAAGTTTTCTCTAACTTTGACCATACGCCAGCTGTCGTTGCTTCTTCATTAACCAAGAATGCAACAGCCCTCTCAAGGCATAAGATTATGGTTGCCCGTGCTTCAAGATCTAACTCTTCCCGATCCTCATCCTTCATACTGACATGTTTTTGTTCTTTCCCCACTAACGCCTTTTGCAACTTTTGTGATATAAGCAGATTTTTCATCTGCATCCTCCAATAGGAAAAATCATTTTTGCCATTGAACTTCTCTATTTCGTATTTTCTGACCTTGACCGATCCACTAGAAGAAGCCATTTTTTTATTTTAATAAAAAATTAAAGTTTTACAACTCTAAAATTTTACAGTTGGCTCTGATACCAATTGTTGAGTAGCAGCGGAAAATATAGACTTCTAATAGAATAATATAAATAGGCTTCACTAAAGTTGAACACAAGATAATATAGCTAGAACAATAAACTTGTATGAAAAAATGTCTAAGAAGAAAGATGAACTTCTAATTAATAAACTCACTTTGTTACACTCTACTTGTTTTGTTGTGATATCTAAAATACAAAACTTCTGAACATTTTATAGTAACGTACATGCTAAAAATTGAGTGAACAATACTTCAAACAATTATAAACCTCTCATGTACTCTCCTTCCTATTATTACTCTTATTCTAGAGTAAACATTCCTTTGCATTATTCTTTGCACTTTCCATCTTTAGATTATTCCATATTTAGTAAACACTAAATATTTCACTTATTCTCACAATTCAGCATCATTCACAGCGAGAGAGTGGAGACGACATAGTGATGCAACCAACATGGTGGCGACCCAGAATAAAGAATAGCTAGGTTTAGGGTATCAGTTTCTTGTCGGGAAGGGCATGATCAACGATAGATTAGCTACACATATTCATATACTAAAAACATAATTCATAATCAAATTCATAAATTAAGATGTAAAGAAAATAAACCTAAGCTTGAATGTCGGGCTTCACTCACACTATCACGTTATGTGGCTATTGTCCTTTTTATACTCAATGTATGTATTACTTTTGTCACACAAAGTAAACCCTATTTACCTTTTAGTGGGGCCACATAGGATCAGGCCTTGTTTTATTTACAATTGGGACACTCACAATGAAGGATGAGACTTGCTTTTTAGACGATCTAGGTTTGCTAAACTGACGAAAATACCTCCAATGATAGTTATTAGTTAACTACCGCTCTTTTTAGGGATGGCAAAATGGGTTGCATCCGGTGGGTTGACCAGTTTAACCTGCTGCTTTTAGCGGGGTGGATTGAAATTTTGAACCCACCACTTGTAAGGTTCTCGCTTCGTCTAACCCGCTAAAAAGCGGGGCGGTGACGGCCCGGGGAGGGTTAACCCGTTGGGTTGATATATTAAAAAGAACTCTCATTTTCACTTCTTTGATTTATAAATCACAATCAATTTTTTCAATTTTCTCCTCCGTATAGTGGAGAAAAAATTAATTAATTTCATCACTTTTGTTTCATGATTTTAACCTCGTATTTTTAACGGTTAGTCAATTGATTCTCATGAAGTTTTTATTTTGAATGACTTAATGATTTATTATAGATTTTTAGATGATGTAATTTATATGTTTGAATGATTATTTTCATATTTTTAGTAGAGTCATTAGTTATATATTTTGATTTCCTTAAATTGGCTTTAAACTTATATATTTTTACACAGTTTATGTGAAGTTTTTAATTAATATTTTTTTTAAAAAAAACATTGACGGGTCAACCCCCTGGTCCGTTATAAAAAGAGGCAGGTGAAATTTTCAACCCTACATCTCTAGTTGGCCCGCTTTGCTCCACCCGTTTTTATACGGGTAATTGATGGGATGGGGGCGGGATGAGGTGGGTTGGCCCTTTTGCCATCCCTAGCACTTTTTAAGCCTTGTTTTTCGCTGGGTGAGGGAGTGTAGTAGATATAGTGATGTAACCAACATATCTCGACCTTGAAATACATAAACAGTTGAATAAAAAAATCAGAATAAACACTTGAATATTAAAAACACTTGAAAAGAACCGAGATAATTTTACTTACATATCTGTTCCAAATCCTGGCGGAAAACGTGATACACAAAATCAAGCAGTATAGACATATGAGAAGGGCCACCACCAAAACCCACAGGTGGCGGGGGTCGGGGTTGTTTGGTGATGGGTGATGTGGTGGTGGAGGTGATGGAGCTTGATGCTTCTCGTCGTGGTCCTGAACCACATACGACAGCTTAGGCTCATGCGGTGCAGGGTAAACTACATGTGATAACCCCATCTGTGAAGTTCCCTTCCCATTGGTGTTCCTACGTCCGCCCCTTCCCCTTTTAGTAAGAGGGTTCGCCTCAACATTTTATATGCATGCTCTTATGGTTATGGTTGCCTCCCTAGCCTGAGCCTATTTGGTTGTCAATGAAAATTTAACAGAAAGAAAAATCAATGAAAAAATCTTTGATGCATTTCATTAAACACTTGGGGCACAAAATATGCCTACTTTGTTAATTGTGTTATTTCAATGTTTAAACTACCACATTGCACTTAAAATTAGTTTAAACTACATACACGTTCAAAACATGTGAGTATTTGATCATAAACTATCCAAAAAAATATCAATTTTCTAAACCCTAAACACTAATATATGAGCAATTAAAAAAACATAAAAAATTAAATTTTGTATGCTAAGGGGATATAAACACTTGTTATTTGATTGATCAGTTTGAAGAAATAGGATGAAGTTTGATTTGTTGGAGTTTGGTTTGAGTGTTTTTTGTTTTGGAATAATGTGAGTGTGTTGTTTCTGTTATGGTATATGACTAGAAAGCAACAACACTTAAGTGTCGTAATGGAGAATGACGGTTAACTACCATACACCAACGAACGGTAGTTAACTATTATTGGGGATAAATGGTCAGTGTCTAGACCAAAACCAGGGCACCTAAAGAGCAATCTTCATGCTGAGTTAACTAGGCCAGTAGGCCTACTTTTGCTACTCAATTCTGCCCATGTTCGAGATTTTTTTTTAATGTTATTTATTTGTTTATTTTAATGTATTGTATTAGTAAATTTGTTGGTAATTATATGATGAAAGTTAAAGTTATTTTACTTTGTATATATTCAGAATTGAATTTTTTTTGTTTATCATAGGTGAAAATTGACATCTCTATATATGTTTGTGTCTAGATTAATCACAATTTTGAACCTTTTTTTTTTAAGAAAAAATTTGAACATATTTGAAACATGTTTTTGAATTTATTTGGTTAAATGATTTTTTTTTTTCATATTTAGATCGGTGTTACCTGATTTATTGTTATTGGTGATATATTCTAGTTTTGAAATTGTATTAGACTCAAAGAAAGAAATTGTATTGAATTTATTTATTGTTATTAGTGGTTCCTGTCGTGTCGTGCCATAAACGGATTGACGTTACAATTATTTTTTTAAAGCAAATTATATTGATTTTTTTTTAAGAGACCTAAAGGGGAACATATATTAAAAAATATCAAAGGAGAAGTAGTCAAGCACAAGATGTGCCTAAACAAGAATCACAGCAAAGTTACAGCAGTCAAAAATCAAGAGGCAAAAAGCCTATAACAACATTACAAGTAAATGACTTGACTTTAAAAAAAAAATACAAGTAGATAAATCTTAAACAAGTTCAAGTTGCACGATTCGTCCAACAAACACGAAGGTCAAAACAACTAGTTGGATTATGAGTTTCACTTATAACTTGGGAATCTCAAATTCTCTCAATGCCGAGCTTCAAGGTGCAATGTATGCAATTGAGATGGCAGTTCAAAAAGGGTGGATCACTTATGGCTTGAAACTGATTCTATGCTTGTTAATTTGGCTTTTAAGTCCTCAAAAATTGTTCCCTAACATCTTCAGAACAGATGAGAAAATTGTTTACACTTAATTTCTTCTATGTCTTTTAGCAGAAACCACCCATTCTGTCAAGAAAATCGCGCCACGCCTCCGAAAATCTCGCCACGATTTTCAGCTTTCACAACATCACAATTTTGAGTAATTTCTCAACAATTCTCCACCTTGACTCTAAATTTGTGGTGATACCAATTTAACCATCAACCACCTTGCTCCTTAACCTTGCCTTGAACAATTCCTCAAGACAAAACCAATCATGTCTAAAGCCCCGTTTGAACCTTGATCCACACATCGACCTCCACTTGCATCCAACCACCCTCGGCAGTTCCACAAGCTTCTAAGTCTGATTTCTTCCATCTAACTACACTTTGTAGTCCCACAAGTTTTCTCACATTTACCTCTTCAAACCTCGGAATGTCTTCCGCCCTCTTGAAGTTTCTTGCATCCAACTACACTAGGATTTTAGGTAGTTCCACAAGACTACACCATAACCCCTTCGGCCCCCGGAGTGATCAAACCCGTTTTCCCGAAGATTCACTTGCCTCCAACTACCATTGGCCTTTTCCGGTAATTCCACAAGTCATGCCATACATTCTTCAAACCCTGGAATGTCTTTCGTCTTCTTGAATAATTCACATGCTCACAACTAGAGCATAGCACCCAAGGTCTCCATAGTCGTACTGCTTCGGTGTCACTAACTCCATCTCAAGTTGAGCTTACTCTACCTCAACTTCCAAACGGGTACACCCCTTATGTCTTTCACCTAGAAAACTCCACCTCGAAGGTTGAACATGAGTATTGTTACCTCCGCCTCTCTAGACTGAACTTGACCATTGGAAACATACACATCACCGCCACGACATCACCATCGTGACCTCCTCTCTTCACTCTTAACCTTCTTCGATTGTGCTAGGATGACCGGCTTCACAACCTCACCCTTCTATGCTTCCATACACTTCCGTTGAATCATGCTTGCTTCCATCTTCAAGATATTGACTTTGGTACCCATGGTGCACACTTGACAAACTTCTCCCCTTGCCCCACGGTGGGTGCCAATTGTTGTGAATTCGGACTCAAATTCAAACCTCACATCAATGAAATTTAGATTCGTGGAGCAAGTATCAATGGCAACCAATAACCAAATGTAAATAACCACAGGCAATAACAACAATCTAGATCTAATCTAGAAACCAAGTGCATAGCAAAATCACAATTCAACCAAAGAATAAACAAGATGAAGAGAGTAGAGAAAAATAGACAACAACACCAAGAAATTGTTCACCCAATTCGGTCCAACCATGACCTACTCTAGAGGAGAGATTGATCTCTCCAATTCACTATCAATAAGTTCTTACAAAGAGATACAAAATGGGTTACAAGAAATTAGCTTAAACAAGCTCACAAAGAACAACCTTAATTCTACCCATTTTCCCAATATCACCAATTGAACAAGACACTCAATGACTTTCACTCACTCAAGGTGTTTACAATTGTTTCCCAATTCTAGAATCTAACCTCCAAAAGAGAACCAGCCCTTAGCGTTGATTTCCTAAGGATCTTCTCTTTTGATTTCAAAAGACTCGTCCAAGTTGCTCACAAATGACTCTCCACTCATGTGTTTCTCAACCCCATGAATCTTTTCCAAAAGGCACCAACCCTTACCCAACAAATGGGTCATGAAGTGCTTAAATAGTGTGACAGATCTGTCAAAATCGCGCCACGCCTGAGAAAATTGCACCACGGTTGATACATACGACCCAAGGTACGACAACCTTATTCAGAAATCGTGTCACGCCTGCACAAAATTGTGCCACGATTTTCCTTCATAGCAAAAACCATCCATTCTGCCAAGAAAATCGCGCCACGCCTCCGAAGATCGCGCCACAATTTTCAGCTTTCACAGCATCACAATTTTGAGTCATTTCTCAACAGGTTTAACTGTTTCGTCTCATGTTTGGTGGGATCAGATTCCATCTCATATTAGAACAGATTTCTATATAAATAGGATGGGTTTACCCTATTTCATGTTTTGTTAATTTCCTTGAGGGTTTAGGTCGATGTCCCCCCTCTTTTGTTTGTTTTTTCTTTTCATCTAATATATATTATGGGGTTTGCTTCTTTGGCAAGCTTCTTTTGTTTAAAAAAAAATGAGCTTCCCCACCATCAAGGATGCAATTTCACCCTTTCAAGCACCTGAGCAATGGAGGCTTAATTGTTTTGAAAGATCCTCGTGTTATTTTCCCTTCAAATAATCCACATTCACTCTAACCAACAATAATCAACACTCCACCAACGAATACTCCTCCCATGCAAACAATTGCCTTCTCTATCACCATCCTTGACCCTCAACCCCCCACCCTAGCCTCATCATCTCAGCAACTAAAATATTTTTTTCAACTTAAATATCATATAGCCAACGCCAACTACATGCACAATAGAGGGTGTAAATGAGAAGAGTTTTATTGTGAGAGATGAGAGGGTTAAATCATAACCCTTAGATTAACCTTTAATATGATAATTAGTTTTTAAGGACTGCAGCTTAACATTCATCCCCTCCTATGCTCTGACTTTTCCTCTTCTTCGTTAAAAAACAAACAAAAATTGTATGCATCTTCACTAGATTTTATGGGCAAGGCTATCAATTCCTCACAATTGGTGAGATCAACCTTCCTTATCATCTACAAATGCGCAATAACATTATCATGTCGTTCATATTTCCGCCGCTGCATACCGTCGTTCATATTTCCGCTGCTGAATACCATAATTCATGCAAGGTACATGCCGTCCCGTTCCTTTGTTCCATTATTTTAATTGATTTTCGTTTTCTAAAAAAGACAACAAAAATTGGATTTGTTTTTTTTGACCAAGGGATTACTCGCTGGATATTATTGTAGACATTTCACCAAATGAGGATTTTGTGTAGGAAAGCAATGGCAAGTTGAGGGAAATGATAAATTTGGTGTTATAAAGTGGAATTTGTCAATTACAATAAGAATACGAATCACCTGATATCAAATTGATTTGGAAAGTTCTAAAGATTAATCACTAATGGTGGGTTATGATATCAATAGAAGTGAAGCCACGTCAGTTATTAAAATAGTTAGAGATAAGTGGCATGTGTGTGAGGCGATCAAGCCCGGGTATGGGTGCGGATGCTGGTACGATACACATACGTGAATTTTTTAAAATTTAGGATACGATACGACCAAGATACATTAACAAAATTTTTATAATAAAACTTACATATATGTAAAATACTTTTTTTTTGGAAAGAATATATGTAAAATAATTGAAGACAATAAACATTGATTACTCTTCATAATTATGTTATTATAAAAGTCACAATTTTTAAAAAATAATACTCCCTTCGTTTCACAATGAGTGTCGTTTAAAGTTTTGACATACAGATTAAGAAATAATCATTAGACATAACACTTTTACTAAACTGCCATTACTTTATAAGAAAGAAACAAACTTAAAGTTGCATTAAAAATTGTGAGAGAGAAAAGTTGGAGTATTTATTGAGGGTAAAGTTGGAAGGAAAAAATTAAAGTTGTATTAGAAATGTAAAGTGACGTTCATTTTGAAACAATTTTTTTTGCTAAACTGACACTCATTATGAAACGGAGGGAGTACATGTGATCAAAATAAAATAAAAATGTAAATTTTTCTTATAAATCATATTCATTTTGGTTTGTTTGCATATGTTTTCTCTTTTCACAATTAAGTTAAATGAGGTTTTTTTTCTCGCAATGAAGAAACAATAACAACATTTGTTTTTACCAGCAAGTAGAATCAAACATCGGCAATTATAGAAGAGATGAAAAGAGAGTATAGAAATGAGAAGAATTTTGGTGGATGGACATTGTGGTTGATCAATGGAAAAAAATTGATATATCCATTTTATTATATTAGACTTTAAAAATTAAACCACATTGACCGAGAAACAATAAGTTGGGAAAAATCATCATAATAAAAAATGAAAAGAAAAATGGTTGAAAGTTAAGTGAGTTCATACTCGTATGAAAAAGATAATAGATAAGTTAGTGCAAAAGATGCAAAAGAATCTAATTTTGATGACGTGTCAAAAAATTAAGAAGGGGTAAGATTTAATTTTGGTAGACAATATATTTCATAATTAGATAATAGATAAGTTAGTGTGTTTTATGGAATGAGTTTGTTTTAATTTGTTTGTAAGAGCGAAAAAATAGGGGGATGTTGAAGCAAAAGACACAAAAAGACAATTTTGATGACGTGTAAAAAAATTAAGAAGGGGTAAGATTGTATTTTCAGTAGACATTAAGTTTCATAATTAGAGAATAGATAAGTTAGTGTTTTTTATGGAGTGAGTTGGTTTTAATTTGTTTTTAAGAGAGAGAAAATAAGGGGATGTTGTAGCAAAAGATATAATTTTGATGACGTGTCAAAAAATTAAGAAGGGGTAAAATTGTATTTTTGGTAAACATTAAGTTTCATATTTAGAAAATAGATTGGGATTAAGATTAAGTTAGTTTGTTCTTTAAAAAAAGATTAAATTAATGTATTTTATCGAATGAGTTTGTTTTAATTTGTTTTTAAGAGAGAAAAAATAGAGGGGGTTGATGCAAGTTACGCAAAAAGATATAATTTTGATGACGTGTCAAAAAATTAAGAAGGGGTAAGATTGTATTTTTGGTAGACATTAAGTTTCATAATTAGTAAATAGATAATTTAGTGTGTTTTAATTTTTTAAAAAAAAAATTAGTGTGTTTAATGGAGTGTGTTGGAACAAAGGGTGTTTCTCAAAATCACCTCTTAAGTTTTAATAATAACAAGGTATTAAAAATCATCAATTGGATATGCTAAACAATTTGTTCAAGTGTACAGGATCCATAATCAAAGTACTATTCATAAAGATTCTGATTGAACAAGTTCAAGAGCAAAGGAATTTT
>Ga0228710_1004234_pt1 | contig 22676 bp, 14 predicted proteins | sample MedpolnodulmetaG_FD_177995 | JGI IMG/M metagenome (GOLD analysis project Ga0228710, IMG submission 177995) | Root nodule microbial communities from Medicago polymorpha collected in Santa Monica, California, United States - pink nodules | ecosystem: Host-associated > Plants > Roots > Nodule...
TGCAAACCTCCCCCCCCCCCCCCCCCCCCCCCACCAAAAAAAAAAAAAAAAAAAAATGCATAACTACAATCCCTTGAAAGCCAGGTAATAGATAGATCATTGGGCCTTGAAATATTCTAAAATTTTATATGCTTTCCTGATCATAAGTACCTACAATTATGAATTTGTTCAGAATATCATTATCTTGTAGGTTTTTAATGCTAGGAAAACATTAACTCCTTTAATATTTATGACGTGATATTTCCACCATACGTTGTAGATCAAGATCTGTTAAACCCTTCAAGCCCAATTTTCTATTTGCTTGGAAGATGCCCTGGTTGCCTGAATTTTGATTGAAGTTACTTTTTACCCTCTTAAGTTATACCTGCATAATCCGTCTTTACAGCTTTAGTTAACAAATTTTCTGACTTTTTTTTTTTTTTTTTTTTTTCCATGCAGCACACGCCTCTTGAAATGCTGGACAAGAAGCATTTTGCCAAGGGGGCGCGTGGTTTAGAAAAAAATGGGGTAGCTGCTGCTCCACAAGATGGAAATTTAAAAGAAATTGCATTAATGGAGGCCAAAATGAATAAACTGTGTGATTTGTTAGACGAGGTTAGCAAACAATGCTTCATTATTTCTTTAAGTGTAGTTTCTTTGATGATTTGAAATGCAACATTTTGAGCATATAAATGACTTCATCTATAGAAATTTTTTTCGTGTATAATGTTTATCATCTTTCTACAGACAATTACTCGAACAAAAGACAATGTTGTAAAGAAGCAAGCCCTAACATATGAGGAAATTGAAGCAGAACGCGAGGAGGTGAGTTGAAGCAATTTATGAATCCTCCAAATTTTAGGGGACCCATACCATAGTGCATTACTGTGACATTAGTTTTTCACAGTACCAATTCATTTTTTTGTCAAAGAATTTTATATCTTAAGACGGTTGACCATAATACATTAAATGCACTTTACTTGTTTGCTTTTAAGTGTTAACATCTGGGGGTTGGCTTTAATGAGGGACTAGTGTCCATGTGCAATGATTGATACTGTTATATGACGTATCCATTGTTTCTACGTTCAAAATGACCTCCAAGACGCTTTGGTCCACTTCATTGCATCAATCATATTCATAGTTTATCATGGGTTTCCTGTACTTATATTTGAAGGGGATGCAGAACTGGTTTTATATATATGGCCAACATTATTGAAGTTGATACATCCTTATTGTAACCAGAATAGTGAGTGTAAATTCATCTATAAAATAGGCTAATGCTTAAGCTATCTATGATGAGGTTGACCTTTTTCATTAACTTATTCTCATATTATTCATGATATGAGTTGCTTTAAATTATCATTGAAGCACACACGATGTTTTGAATTGTATGTGCGCCATGAGACTTAGCTTATGTGGTGGATGGGGAATATTCGTCCGGAAATGAAATTTGTTCTGAATGCTTCCAGTGAGACTTGATTACATGCTTTAGATAAAAAGGTGTGCAGTTTTGGATAGAGTATTCTGTTAAAGATTGCATTATCTGATATCTAGGCTTTGATAAGGAGGGGTAAACATAAGTACGACTTGACCCAACAACAATACCAACAACAACCAAGCCTTATCCCACTAAGTGGGGTCGACGATCAAATTACGCCATAATGTTCTATCATAAACCAGATTTTGGTTCAACTCATTAATCTCCAAAGTTTTTCTAGGTCTTCCTCTGCCTCTAGTGATCCAACTGTCCTCCACCTGAACGACTTGACCCCGCCACAATTATTATAGGAGAAAAATTATTACTCACTGGAGAAGTTATTCTATGGCATTCACTAAAACCACCCCCTTGAAAATATGGGTTTGAGAGGAGACAATTGTGGCATCAAATGTTAAGATGCACAAGAATTCAATCCTAGTTGATCGTACCAAGTGACTATTCACTTTTTTTTCCCCCTGTTTTCTTTGAAAAGTATTTCAGACAAATTGAAGCTTTTTTATTGCCATTGTTGTTTTGTGGTCTATATTAACAAGAGAGAAAAATAGTTTCGAGCTTTCATCTGTCCTCCTGATTCACATAACTCTTGATTTGTTTTTGCAAATTTACTTCTGCTCCTTTTTCTCTGAATTATTGCTTTATTTATAGTACATAATATTAAACATTCATTGCAGGAAGAGACTCAAGAGGACTCTGAAAGCGAAGATGACGAGCAGCAGATTTATAATCCCTTAAAGTTACCAATGGGATGGGATGGGAAGCCTATACCTTACTGGCTGTATAAGCTACATGGTCTGGGTCAGGTATTATTTATTTGCAATTAAAATTTTAGAAATTTGAATTGTCGTTTCTTTTGCTGGATATATCTCAAGGGTTGGTTTTATTATTGTCTATTCACGAGTCTTGACAGTTCCAAAGTGGTTCTCGACTTACAAAATTTATCTCTTTACTAGAGGAGCAGATAAAAGCAAAAGGAAAAAAGCTATTAAAAGAAATTGTTGTTATTGTCCGCCTTTGCTTGTTGGCGTTATTGCATTAGATAATATCATTGATTTAATAAGAAAGTTAGAGACTTGTTATTTTATGATTCCTTATGGCTCTCAATATTTTGATCGCTAAATAATATAATATGCATTTCAGGAATTTAAGTGTGAGATATGTGGGAACTACAGTTATTGGGGCCGTCGTGCTTTTGAACGACATTTTAAAGAATGGCGTCATCAACATGGGATGCGATGCCTTGGTATACCAAATACAAAGAACTTCAATGAAATTACGTCAATTGAGGTATGCATTTTGATCAGTTTTATAGCATGCATGTCATGATTACAAACTGAAATAATTTGACATCACCGTTTATCAAATATAGCATCCATTGGGGTATAACTTTATCACCTAGCATTAAAACTTTCTTGTATATACTGTATTTTGTGCTACATTTCACTAATTTAATTATGAAGTATATTTGACTGCATGGTCTTGGTCTATCAGTGATGTGTGTGCAGTATCTGTAATAGTATTCGTTCACTATTGTTTTCCTCCTCCCTGCTAAGAAAAGAACTAATTATCTACCTGTAATCACGGTTGCTATCAATATGCAGTTTGTTATTGTCCCTATCATATACTTTACCATGGCCGCAAGTGCGCGTTTAGTTTGTGTCTCGCTAGTGAGCGTTTAGTTTGTGTCTCTTAAGTGCGTGTTTAGTTTGTGTCTTAGGTGTCATCTCAAAATATCTGAAATCACATTTCAATAAGATTCTGCTTGTGCGAAGTGCTTATGGAAATTTTGAAACTCAATTTGCGGTTGTTAACTCTGAATATCTTTTCTGTTGGTCATATGTTGCAAAATATTTTGTGGGGGTGGGGTACTTCATTGTAGACCATCAAATGTGTTGTACTACTGTTAATGGTAAATCCTCCTATTCTCTTTCTACTAATTTATTCCTTTTATGCTGAGGATTTCATATCTTGGTCACAACAACCCTAGTAACAATATCTATTTGCTGATACTATTCAGATAATATGATCAGTTTTAAAAATGAATTTAGTGAGATCACCTCATGAAATTAGAATAAATTCACTTCTCAGCAACCTTGAAAGCCCCTCTCTCAAAAAAAGAAAAAAAAACTTGAAAATACCAGTGCTGTTTCTCTTGGGGACTCTCCAGTCCTTTACAATTAGTTTTGGACAAAAAAACTATTTTTATGGTACCTTAAATGCTACTATCCTCTGTTGCAGGAAGCAAAAGAGCTCTGGAAGAAGATACAGCAGAGACAAGGAGTGAACAAGTGGCGCCCAGATCTAGAGGAAGAGTATGAAGACAAAGAAGGCAACATCTATAATAAGAAGACATATACTGATTTACAACGTCAGGGGCTGATATGAAAAGAAAGAATCTTCTTTCCAATTCTTCTTCTATTAGTAAAAGGAGGGGGAGGGGAATCCTTTTTGCATCATCTATGAAGAGGAAGCAATTTGTTTTCGGCAGGGTTTTTAGGGGAATGGTTGTATCTTAGCAAAATATTCATCCCTACTGGGGAGAAGAATGGGAACAGACAAGGAGCCATATTTTGTGAATTGCGGCATACTTTCTTGAATAACTGTGAATTTGTGACTGATATCCTAACAAAACGGGAGAAGAAACAACGATTCTTATCGCTGTTGCATTGTACCAATTTTTATTGTTATAGGTTTCTGAGTGATATTAGCCAACTAATGTCTTTCTTTAATGGTGTAGATTTGATGGGATATACTTTTCTATTTGCATGTCAAGTCATGTTTGGAATATACTTTGCAATACTTTGCATGAACAATAAAAAGTACCTTAGTGGAAAGACTTTCAGCATGTAGTTATATAATATGCATATTTGTTCATTAAGGGTGTGTTTGGGAGGAGAGTGGATTATTATAAATTTGAGTTGTTTGCTCAAATTATATGAGGGGAGGAGAAGGGAGGGGAGCAAAATTTATCTTAATCAATTTTAGCTCCCCACCAGGAATATAGGATTCAGAGAGTTGAGATCCTCTCCCTTTAATGAACATTCATATTAGGAGAGATAGACACGTAATAATTAAATAATATTTATTGTATTGTATGTGTTTATTTCTTTTCAAGTAGAAGTATTCATTAAAGCGAGCGTGTTAGAAATGGGTGTCTATGTTCGAATAAATTAGGATAGAACATGATTTTTGAAATAACCCCTGGCAAAATGAGTCTTGGTCTCTCCTTCAGCAAATTAGAGTTTGGGATCTTCCTCTCAATAATAAATGATAACTTCTCAGGAGGATTGAGCAGAGTTCTCAATTGGTTTGAGGTGTGAAGTGGATTTATACTTGAATGAAAAAAATAAATATTAATTTTGTTCGTTCAATTCTTCAAAAAAAATTGATAACTTTCCTAATAACGTTTTTCCATGTCTTTCCCTACTTCTTTTTAAACATAATTTTTTTTTAATGACAAATTTTAGTATGCCAACTGTTATATTGGTATTTTACCCCTTTGTCATGCTTCAAACTTTGGACGTGTAACTCCTTCAATCTCTTCCTTTCAATAAAAGAAAAAAAAACTCCTTCAATCTCTTAACTCAACCAAATGAGCTACTCATTCTCCCTTAGTATAGGTGTATAACCTCTTAGAATAGCTTGTCCATAGGTGTACTCTCCCTTATAGTAATTGTAGTATTTCTTATTCTCTCTTGTTTGTTTATGTGTAACCTGAACTCAATTATAGAAAAAAGAGGTAATTTATCCCTAATTACAAGTCTATTTTTAGAATGTTTTTGTTCCTTTTTCTAAAATCTCTCTGGTATTTTCAACCACTGTAACTATTTCTTCTAAAATCTCTTTGGAAAATTATTTGGAGGTTAAAAGTTGGCGAGGCATTTCATTTGGAATATGTGTCATGGTAGGTTGCTAACAAATTATAATAAAAAGGGAATGGGACTTGGCTCTGCTATGTGTGAATTTTGTGGTAGTACCACCATAGAGACTTTTTTGCATGTGATGAAAGATTGTCCTTTTGTCATGCGTTGCGGTTCATCCAACTGTTTGCAATCAATTCTTCATGGGGGATGCTAAGCAATGGGCGTGGGTTGGAATCAAGAAATTGAGTTTTTGGGCAATGGCTTGTCATTTTTTTTGGAGTTTGAAGGAATAAAGAAAAACATGATGTGAATTTTAAAAGACCAACTCATCAAACGCAACATGTTTTTAAGAGCGTTGTTAATTTCGTTGTCGTTGAACATATTTTAGGAGAGAAGTTTGATTCTGAAGTTTTGAATTTTGCTTTAACTGAATCTTTTCTGGTTATAGTTGGTTTCAAGGTAAGTAAAGTTCATATCTTAGAGACTTGGCTCATTTATTTTATCATGCATATAGAACCTTTAGTAGGCTTTCTTTGTGTTACATGCTTCAACAAAGTAATCCTCTCTCCACCTCCTTCTGGTTGGAACTGGTTTTCAGGACTTTATAATCTTAATTACCTTCACAAATTATTTTTTAACCAAACATTTAAACATTCATCCTTATGGCAAAGGAAAAAATAGTATATTGGAGATGTATGGTAAGATTTGATTATAGGAATTGAATGTATTTTGGTCACACATGTAAGGGAAATCATGACAGGACTAAACATTGAATATCTAAGGGAAATCAGATAGATGTTCATAATTGAATTCAATTTTATTTTACTAAAATAACACATATTCCATTTTATTCACAATGTAAGAAGTAAGAAACTTAGAACTGCATAAGTTTCAGTAGTATCTATCTCCTATATCCACAATATATCTCATACTCAAATGACTTCCATGGTTTTGTATGGCTCCTAATTCCTAAATCTAATGTATATACTTTTTTCTTTGATGAAATAATAAAAAGAATGTTCTTTCTGTTTGAAAATTTTACTTTCTATATTGATATGTCTTGCAAAATATTTTTTGTGATCAATGAATTGAAAACTACATTGAGATTATTTGGAGTCACTGTTTTCAATACATTAGCATCATGACATTTTGCATTCTGCATAGTAAAGAATGAAACTAGTGTCAATGATGAAGTTTTTATTCTAATACTAAATAATTTTATACAATAAGATGAAATTTAAACCGAAATTTGTTGGAATAAAATTCCTAAATTTAAACCATACCGTAGTTGGAATAACAAATTAACGAAATTGAAAGTTTCTTTCTGGAAAAGAGAGCTTTGATGGAAAAAAAAATTAGATAGAAGTTAAAGGATTATGTCAAGGATTCCACTAATAATTATAAATGATGATACTATCTCACGTTCATTTTTTATCACGATTAATTGAAGCTAAGACTCCATTTAGAGATTTCTTTTGAGAAATGAGGAAAGATCACGACCTAGCAAAGGCTGAAAACAACTAATCAAAATAAATTTGGAAGCCTTAAACTAGAAGCGATATGTACTCTAGTTTCGTAGACAAATCATGTGGGAGTTCATCCAACATTATTATTGTAAATTTATTGTGATATTGCTATTTGCAATTTTATTTTGACAAAGCTATCAGTATTCTCTGAATAAAACTTTAATTAGATATTTGAGACTCTAAGACTATTATTAACTTAATTCACAATTTTGTTTGAAATTTTTTTAATCATGTTCGTTTATTTGTTGATATATTTAGGGACTACACTGATATTTAGTTCACAATACTATAGAAGAATTTGAAAAGAAGTGAATAGTATTAGATATATTTATCACATATTTAGAAAGAGAAACAAGCTTAGTAATATTTTTTCCTTAAAAAAAAAGGAAGCTTAGTAATATTTTGCAATTTTTGTTACTAAATAGACGAAATTTCATTAACCACTTAAAAACTTACACATAAGTTAAGAATCATGGATTCGAATCCAGGTCACGACATTCAACCTAACAATTCGGCATTTGCAATTTATACTATAGAAAACTAGATTGATACAATATTAAAATTTGGACCGATGTGAGTATTTACTCGTAATCATGTATATAATTCCGATTCCTTCAAAAAAAAAATGTATATAATTCCGATTAAAAAAAAGAAGTAATCATGTACTCCCTCCGGTCCGTCCTTATTATAAGAAACAATTGATTTTTTAGGTTTATTGAATAATTAATGCATCTCGTTATAAATATAGATTAGATACATCACTTATGCAATAAATCTAAAAGGTCAATTGTTTCTTATAATAAGGACCGGATTACAAAATATATCTCATTTTGTCAAATAACATGACACTGTTTGGTTTCTCTTTTCACGTAAAGATCTAGCTTAATTTTCTGTATTTCTTTGGTTGTTGTTCCAACAGTTTGCAACTGGTTTAATGAAATCTAGGGACAACACATTACACATAAAATATCAATATGCTTTTGTGAGATTTATTAGCTGAAGGATCTCAACAAAGATTCCCTCAAGCATGCTAGGAGACTTTTAATTTAGTAAGAATATATCCACCCATTTATGACTTAAACAATAGGCATAAATTCAAAAGGAATAACAGAGATTCATTAAAACCAAAAATATTTTGAAATTACTGTTGCAGTTACATATAATATGCAGTTGGGAATAGTGAAATTATCAAACAACAGTCCAACAATTCAGCCATTAAACACTTGTCAACATAAATCCTAACTGAGTTATTTTTTTATAAGCAAATCCTAACTGAGGTTGATTTCTATCCATTACTAGCAAACAATGAATGGTCACTAAAAACTCTAAGCAACCAAAAAACCCTGTCATAGCTACTTACATTTGCTACTTCAAGAGTAATCACTATAAAAATCAAGTAAATCGGAATGATCCTCCAATTTGATTATTACCAGAAGAAGAATGAATAGCAAACCATAGAAGTGATATAGTGATTGATATCAAAGCTGCCCAGACAAAAACAATGGTTGGTGTTCTACCTCTCCTACCCATAAGACCTTTTGCAAATGGATATAAATGAGTCTATACCCAAAAGCAGAAAAACACATCTCCAACTAAATTACCTCACTGATGATTGTCACTGTATATAGTCCTACAAACCGCAATCCCAATTGCCATTAAATTAACCATCGTTATTATGACAGGCAGAATCATCAACGAGCTCCATTTGATGATGCAGAGATCAACGTAATCCTCGCTTTCCTCGTCGCCGGAGGATTTAGATGTTAAAGTAAATGAGATCTCAATGCCAGCTATTACCTTCAAAAGACCTTTAAGAACGGCAGTGTTGTGATTGGCATACCGATCTGATGGGTCAATTCCTTCAAATCTTTGGGGAAATTTAACATAGCAGATCCTGTCCCCATCGCAGTCCATCATATAGCAGATGCCTTCCCTCAGTGCCTCGGAGTTATAAATGTGGTGGTCACAGTTCAGATTGAGTATGAAAGGACCATTGGACATTATGGCTGATGCTCGAACCAACACGGGAAACATAGACGAGCATAGGAAGGCGAATATCAACTTCGCTTAAATCCATGGCTTTTGAATCTGATGCTGAGCCGGTCAGTGGCTCGTCACTTGGAGGTTTCAACATCACCTGCATTTGAAGGAGGCTGCATTATTGGCATGTTTGATGTTTATATCAAATAACGATAAAATAGCAATTTGATGTATCAAAACAAGTATAATATGAACATCCTAAACTAATGTGTATGAGTTTTGACAACTAAGAACCTGAATCTTAGCAACATGTTAGCATTTCTCTAGTTAATAGTAAAAATAATAATAATATATAAACACTTGTATATTGAAGGTTAAGACAGAATTAGTAGTTGGAAGTGCCTACAAAAATGAAGCTCTAATATTCCTTTTGTTCTATTTTTGTAACATAAGGTTCAGTTTATTAGTGGTACTAATCATGTAATGAATGTACGATCCAGAGGAAAAGGAGCAAGTGTCTGATTTCCTAAGATGTTCATGTATCACACCTCTATCTTTTGGATAATGTTCTACTAAAAGAACTATCTACTACTATTTTGAAGTAATACAATCTTACTATCTTTGCTAAGAATCATGAGTTTTGACATAGGATCTAAATAGCAGCACATGACTTCTCTGCATGAAGTCTGACATGTCTTACTTATCGTTTTGTTGTCATTTTAATACATCTAAATTTCTAGTAGTAAATTATATAAGTTTGAGTTAAGTAAATGAATATAAAGGATGAATTATACTCCTACATTAAATTAATATCCTTGTTTCATCTAATGTGCAGCCATTGTAGGAAGGATAAGAAGATGGCATGTCTTAAAGTAGACATTGTTCAAAGAATCAAATAACTGATGATAAGTTTACACTTTATATGGAATTGCAAATAACAGATGATGTTACTATGAGGATGATTAGATTTCTGTAAGAAAATGATGCGTGTCCTAATCGTTAAAATATTCAAATAAAATTTCAAACATACCTATACATAACTAAAATCGTAAACATGTATTTTAATTTTGTGAAGTATTATCAATTTCGCTTCGAAGTGATATTTCTTTTGCTGAAAAATAAATAAATATATAGAACTAAAATGTTCCGACTTTTAAACAATATCAAACATTCTGTTAACAGTCGGTAATTACCTGTATGATACTAGAATGATCACCCCGAGAATGCTCGGGTGCAGAAGTTGTCCAAGTCCCAGGCCAGTGAGTACCATCAGCCATCCAAGTAGCTTTAGAAATCTTCAGATGCTCCATCAGTTCATCATTTGCAGCCTCTTTCGACAACTTCATGTACTTTGTTCTTGCGGGGATCTCTCTGCAGACTAAAATATGATTCAGGCTTCCTTAGGTCAATGTTGTGCTTCCGACAAAATGGAACCCACAAATCAGCAAAATTTGCTGCCTCTGCCATGGCCTTGAATGTAAGAAGTGACCCTCAGTCGTCAGAGACATGACAAGATAGTTTATCAACATGATAATCTGTGGCGAGGATTGAAAGAATAGTATCTGCAGTAACAAGAGGTGACTATTTCTCCGGATCTGCAGTCGACACAAACATATCAGTTCCCGGAAGATCAGATTTGCCGGTTGGATTGGCTGGACTGGGAGTTTCAAACTTCTAGTTCAAAACGTCTAGATCAGCAACAGGGTTTATCGGAAAGAGTTTAGGGAGCTGATCAAGAAGCCAGGAGAATGCAAACCAGGTTTCACAAACAACAGACATGCCCCATAACCACAATGCATGGTCATTCTGATTTCGCACCCACCACTTTAGGAAGAAAACGAGAAGCACCATCCAAGCTAATATTACGAGCCTGAATGTTGAAAAAAAGAAATTGTCAAAATTAAGAAAAGAAAACCAGCAGGAACTAGGCAAATAGAACTAACAAAAATCAGTAGAAGGAAACGGTAAAAAATTATGAATCAGAAGATAAGAAAAACAAAATGAAATGGAACATGTTAGTTAACGTATAATTGATATGTTTTAAAATAAATTTCCTGTAAAAAATAATAATCATGGTCATTGTTCATAAAAAGTTGTTCTTTGAGAAACTTACTTACTAACACCTTAAAGTATAAAACCAAATTCCAATTGAATATAAGATATTAGAGACTCCAACTAGATTTAAAATTATCATCATGTAAAAATATTTCATCGAGACATCAATGAGAAAATGGGATCCGAAAAAATTCATATGCACAAGCAAGGGAGATGAAAAAAACTGGAAAATGTAATCATACCAATAAAAGTTTAGAATTGCAGCAGGAATATTCACTTTCCTGGTCAACTGCCTCCACAGCTTTTCTTCAAAAACAATAGGGTCACCCCCATCCAATCAGAACCAGAACTAGAACTAGCACCATTCTCATAATCTTTAGGCCACATAGCATTTCCATATCCATAAGTCCCTTTAGTCTCAAACAAATATTGAGCATCAAATTCATTGGTTTGGCTTCTCGCTGATTTCATCTTCGGCAACCTGTAATTTCACCATCCAAAAACACATTAATTAATCACCAATAGAGTTTGTTTGTATATATGTAAAGGATTAATCTTTAAAATAGCACAGCAACAACAAAATAAAAAAGACAGGAATTTATTTCAAAGACAAACCAAAAAAACCATATGTGGGTGTGAAGTAGTGTATAAGTTATATAATATCCTTCAAAAAAAAAAGTTATATAATAAAAATTGAAACTTTAAAGAAAGTTTGGTTAAAATGAGTCCAAGTATAGATCAAGATTTAGTCAAAAACAAAAATGGTGAAAAACCAAACAATCACACAGACAGAACATAACTACAAAATTTCATTGATTCATAATACTAAACAAAACAAAAAAACAAAGCTGGCCCAGAAAGATTAAACAGTTGTTGATGATCGAAAAACAGTATTTAACGATGAATAGAGTTAGTATAGATAATAAAAATAGAAACTTTAAAGAAAAAGTTTGTTTACCAACTGAAAGAGAACACAACCAAGAAGCACACGTGAGTGAGTGAGTCAAAGAACAGAGCTTCAAACGGCAATGTAATGAATGTTGTTGTTGTTGAGATTCGTGAAAGGCATTGCAACGTTGTCTTTTATGATAGTAATAATGGAGTAACTTTTCTTCCTTTTTTGGTAACTCATTACCACATAGGATTGATTATTCGGAATATGCATCCATAGAATAGAACAGAAGTTTATATGAGCGACAATGCATGTATGCACAAAAAAGAATAGAAGTTTCTTTGTTTGTTTACCTCACTTTGATGCGGCAACCACCGAGTTTTCAGGTGTTCTTTCTCCACCTGGGCAGTACTGGTCACTAAATAGTCCCTTAATATCGAAATTCCAAAAATAGTTTATGTCCTATGTTACTCAAAATAATTTTCTTATAAATACTTGATTTCATATCGGTTCTTTTTTTTAGGATACGAGTCCTTTTATAAAAAGAGTTAACGTGAGTATTGAATGGTTATTTTGACATAGAAATTATATTGATTAACGAAGTGCTTAATCAAATATTATTTTAGAATTTTAATACATTAAAAAATTATTGTACTTACTCATATATTCAAGAACTAAAATGACTATTTGCCCAAACTTAGTTTAAAATAGGTTCATAAATTCTATCTAAACTAGCAAAATTGTTGGAATTGTTAGCAGTAATTCTTGAGTTCGAACCTTTCTCCTCCATTTATATAATTTAAAATGACTATTATCATTTCATCTATCTATTAGAAATATACATATATTTATATAGAAAGAGAGACCGTGGAATATGTCTCTGAAAATAATTACTTCTGGCAGAACTTTAAAAACCAAATTAACTTTAGTATTGTGTTAAACTTAATTATTTTAAATGTATAGCATTAAACTGAATGAGTATATTATTCCCGTTGATTGAATAATTGTTTTTCTTAACGTTGATTGAATATTTAAAGTCTCAATTGATTACATTCCTTTTTAATCTATATCAATATATAAATAAAATACACCATTTATGGCTGGATTTTTTCTTTCCAATTTTACTATTTTATTTAAATTATTTTACCATTTTTATTTAAATCTTCGTTAAAAAATTAGTTAAATCCTATTAGTATATGAATAATTGGAGGAACAATTCACAGTCACGAGATCAATATAGAAGACTATGAAAATCTTATTTGACTTTATATAAAAAAAATATTGTCTTTTAGTGAGAAAAAAAATCAATTTTGGTCTTGACTTGATTATATTTTACAACTTAATCCTTCCTTGCTAATAAAAGTGGAAAAAATGTGTCCACCTTACCCTAATAAATATAGAAGTTGTTTATAACTCAGAGATATTTGAAACAACTTTATTTATCTTCATAATCGTAAGAATTATAAATGATGTTTCTAACTTGAGATATTTATAGCTATATGTTATTTCAAACTACATATAGCATATAGCGCAAGTTGAACTCATTTATTTTTTTGAGTTTAGTTTTGTATTTAAGTTTGACTCATTTAATTTATAAATCAAATTCAACGAGTTTATTATCGAATCTCAAATTAATTTAGTGTTGGTTCGATTCTTTGTCAATCGTATTTTCAAGAGTAATTTTGTCTAAGAAAATGTCCAACCAAAAAGTAGTTAATTGATGGTTAATTTAGAGTTGTCTTTAAACAATAGTATAGATATTAATCGATACAAATTTTTGCGTTGGATTTTTCCTTTGTTCAAAAATACCCTTAAACAGACTTATCCTTAATTTTGAAAATTAAATTTCTACAACAGTATATAAAGGAGATGCAAGTTTTTGGGATGAATTTTTTCTTTGATAAAAAATACCCTTAAAAAGATGTATTCTTAATTTTGGGAAATTAAATTGGAACAAAATGTTATATCGTCGGTGTCACGAAAAAAATAAAGGATGTTGCTAAATATTCCAAAGGATTTTGGGAGTAGCACTTCAGTGCCTTCGACTTTAGTGTCTTTGTTCTTATCTCTCTCTCTTAATCATTCATTCTCTCTCATCTACATAATTCATTCTATCAACATTCTCTCTCATCTAAAATGAATTAAAAGCACCAAATCCAAAGGCACAGAGGTGCTACCCAGATTTTGGAGGCGAAACGCAAGAATATGCACGTGGAACATTATAAAGAGCTTAAGACATGTATCTCCTTGTTTTGTGGAAATCATGCCGTGGATAGGTACAAAATGAACGAAGCTGATTTATTCTTGCCTTTCTTGTTTTACTATTTCGTCACAACAAGCTTATCCAAAAATAAAACATAATTTGTGACAATTAGAATATCACAAACATATATACATTTTTTAAGACAAACAAATATACCTAAATTTCACAAAATAAACATTTTCTATATTTTACACGCATTGATGCAATAAATTAGAAAATGTAGAGAATGCACATTTGAATGCTAGTAACTCATGATAACAGTTAATAGCTTAAAATTATAACTTAATATTTTTATAACTATATTAATAAGTTGTACCCAGTAAAATATTAAAAATTCCTTCAAAAAAATTATTAGTAATTAAAAAGTTTTTTTTTTTTGGTACAATAATTAAAAACTTTCGAGATGGGTTGACCATCAAAAACGAAATTAACTGTGCACAACACTTTAGTGGCACAACCTTTTAAATCAGACATCATATTCATATGGCGGTCAAAAGAAAATCTTTTTTCTTTTTTCAATCTAATTGAAAAAGCTGAAAATTTTGAAAGGCTGGTTATGTGGAGAGAATACAGGTGTAGAAAATTGAGACATAAAATGAGTAGAAAAAGCAAAAACATTAAACAAAACCAGAGGAGTGGCGATCCGTACCGTCTCTAAATATATTTGAAAAGTTTTTTCTTTGAGTAAACTGAACTTACAAGTCGTATTAAGCTCATTCTGTTCATGAAGAACGGAGTGCAACTTAATCGAGATATACTAACTTTCATGGCATGGTCACGCAAAAACAAATGCTAAAATAGGAGGAATGAAATGTGAGAACAAATGCAGGTTGGGTCTGAAAAGCGCATTTCTAGGGGAATACGAATGCCATTTCATTTTATTTCCTCGCTCAAAAAGAAGCAACAAGGGGAAGAAATTGAAAACCTAATGGATAAAAAGCATAGAAATAAAAATTGTCTCAATGTGTACTTTCAGGAGAATGATGTATCCGGCTTAAAATAAGCGACTCAGACTCATTTGAACCAGGCAACAAAGCATCACAAGCTTTGGGAGACCCATCCTCAAAAATTAAGGGATTACCCTTAGTGTCACCAAAACCCAGTTTTTCATCTGTATATTGGGAAAAACCAGTAATTGTGTCTGCAATATTCATGTTTTCACACTCTTCATGTGAAGTGGGGGCCAACAGTGCTTCACTTTTTGATGCAGTGGTGTGATTGTTCTCAGCATCCCCTGAATTCAGCTGATCAAATGCGACTTTATCCTCTTCCATAGGCAAAGCTGCTACAGCTGCTTCTTTGTTCTCGGGACCAGACGATGGACTAGATGTGTCTATCTTCAGAGTATGGGTGCAATCACCATCTTGCTCCATTTGACTGCAGGTTTGATTGATCCCATCCAATTGCTCCATTGCAGGAGAGAGTGTTTCAACTTCCTTCGGTTGTAATGCAGGTGTTGGCACATCTTTTGCTGCATCAGAAGCTGAGACAGAATCATGTTTACTCTCCAAACTGGAAATAGGAACTGACTCATCCATCTGCACCTGGTTGGACTTGGATGCTGCAAATATATCTACGTCCCCCTTATTAGGCAATTTCACCCTATGCTTCTTGTAAATATCAATGGCTCTCTGCATCAAGAGTCCAGCATTTCAGTATATTTATACATCCAAAACAATTTTTTAACTTTAAGGTTTATACATCGAAAACAATTTTTTAACTTCTAAGGAATTGAATAAATTTCAGGACAGTATATATTTAGTTTATTAGCAGGTGCTCTTAGCACACATTTTAGCATTTGTCATATTATTATAGTACTTGGAGGTCAGAGAAAAATGATCACATTGTAAAAAGTCTAAAGGAAACAAGCACTGTGATATATTCACATACAGATATTCACTGCAATGCCAACAGCTGAGTAGTTTTACCTGGAAGATAGAATTATCAACTACTGGAAAAGGTGAATGTCCTGAGAAAGTGGTGGCGTATTTATGTTGTGACCTCGAACCATTCTGTCAAATCACAGTAAGGGGAACGTCAATAGTGTCAGGGATTGTGTTCAATTTAATTAATAGAAATATAAAATAGGACTATAAGTTAAATTTACTTCTCTATATATTAGGTAACAGAAGATTAGTCAAACTTTCAAGCATGAAAGTATTCTAGTATTCATACCTTCAAGGATAGTTCTGTACTAGCAACAACGTCATCTGATGCTTTCTTGCCAACATTCAGAGCACATACACACTGATCATACAACTCTGGCAGTACTAGGTCTGAGGAAATGTCAAGTTTGGAAAGGTAGAAACGGGTAAAAATAGAAGAATAATCCTCAGGTGTCGAATTATCAGGCACCTTTTCAAAATCAGTTGAGGGAGAAGAGTTCAAAGGTACTTTTCTTGGAGACATGACACTAGACAACTTTGTTTCAGGAGATTTCTCATGAGATTCATTGGGTTTGTGTTCATCCTGAGAAACCTGAAAAGTCTGGTCAGGCACACCACCATTGTCAACCACAGCAGGAACTGATTCATCTTTACAGGCTGGGGAAGGCAAGTCCTTCTTTGAATCATAATTCTGTTCTTTCCAACTCTCTGAACCAGATTCCCATCCATGGTTATTTGTTGGGTGCCTGTTTCTGTCCCAATCAGATCCGCCATACATGTGAGGACCATCTCTGGAAACCCCGTTATTGTTATCCCATCCATGCAGATGAGCAGGTCCTGTACCATCCATCAAACCTGGCCACCCAATTGGGCGCAAGTGACCTGGAAACCTGTCAGCATCAACAATGTGATAGGGAATACCAGCATGGTTGACTTCCAACTGAGGCCTAACACCAAAGAGAGGTTGAGATGAAAACTGTGGAATCATTGTTTGAAAACCTCCGTGACCTGGCCCAGGTGGGAAGGGAACGAATCCATTTGGTACATGTGAAGTCCAGTTTGGATTCGCCCTCCAGGAATTCCCACCATGCACTCTTCCAAAGCCAGATTGTTCATTATTTCTCCTGTATCGTGTATTGGAGTTATCTCTAACATCATCCTCTAAAGAACCCATATATGGTCTGTCAAGTGTAGCCCTGAAACTGGGTGGGGGAGGAATTACTGGTGGATTGTTCTGATTAGTCCTACCATAGAAAGATGGATCTGCTTGAGAGGGCTCATCCAATAGTGGTTTCTCTACAGTGAACTCCCGGTTAAGCCTGTCATCTGAAGAGACATCTCTTGCATCAATACTGCTCCTTCTTCCGCTTTCATCAATTTCAAGATTCCGCTTAACACTTTTATTCATATACCTGCGTTCAATGCTTGTTGACGAAGGAGATCTTTCCATCAAGCCCATTGGTGAAGCCTTGCGACTAGAAGATCTTTCAATTGGTAAGTCTCCTGCAGGAAATTCATCTATTTTAACGGGTTTCTCCATTAGTTTGTATTTAGGGCCTCTATCCGAAATCCCGGAGTAACTTTCTCTTGAGGCTTTGGTCCTCTGTTCTATAGTTGAGTCTCTATACTTTGTATCTTCAGCATTTGCATTTCTGAAACATGGGGGAAATGTCAAACAATTATAATTGAAATTGATAATGGTATAATCCCCATGGTTACAAGATACTGTGAACAACAGTGAAAATAGACCTAATCATAAAATTTAAATCATGCAAGCAATATTTCAATCGACATCAGCAAACTCATTTAACAATTATCCCCTCTTGGCAAAGCAAAAGAAAATTTTCATTGAGCTCTAAAAGCTTCCCGTGATTGAAAAATGGTGTTATAGTAACTTATAGACAGCATTATATGCCTTAATGAAAAATATGCTCACAAATAGGTAACATTGATCATTGGAACTTTACTGGAACTAAGCAAAGCTATGACAAACTTTTATTTGCCATCATACAACAACACCTTGAAAAACATGAAACCAAATATATGCACAAATCAAATTCCCAAATATCACCTGAAAAGTACAGACACAGAGTGCAAAGGACATATTACAATGCTAGCCTACAGCAAAACTTTCAAGAAAATTTAGAAGTACCTATATTCATCTTTGCCAACATGTGCATTTGATGCAGGAGAAGATCTGTGTTTACTGCTAGTCCCAGATGAATCTGCATGAGCTTGTCGAGGTAGAGATCTTCCCTTGTCTAGATCAGGATCAGCCCTACTGCTGGTCAAACTCCTCTTCTCTGTGTCAGGATAGTAGCTTTTAACAGCTCTAGCTTTAGAATCATTGTAATCATCACGATCATCCAAAGTTCTTTTTTTTGTCCCACTGTCTTTGGCTCTTGCACTTCTATCATCCCCATGTGACCCATCACGATCACGATGACGATCACGGTCTCTGTCTCGTTCACGGTCAAAGTCCCAATCTCGATCTCGGTCATAATCATGATCCCTGTCAAAATCAAAATCATGATCACGTTCATGGCGGCGCTCGCGTTCACGGACATATTCAAAATCACGGTCTCGTTCTCCGTCTCGATCACGATAATGGTCCCTATCACTCTCTGGATGCTTGGTTCTCTTTTGTCGTGATTCTAAATTATTCTTTTCTTCCCTTGCATGTTTATCGTCAGACCTAATGGTAGTATGATCTTTTGCTGGACGCTCGTCACGTTGCTTGTCATGTCGATGTTTGTTCTCCCTATCCTTTTCATCCCTATATTTGTCTCTGTATTTTTCATCGTTTCGCCTATCATCCTTTTTCTTTCCATCCTTGGCAGTGTCATCCCTAGAAGACAAATGTCTATCATAACCATCTCCGACATCATCTTGATGCTTATCCCCATCACCACAGTCATCCCTTTTCTTCCTCATTCGCCTCTCAAGCTGGATATCTTGTTCAGGGCTTCGCAACTCGTCTATTTTTTTCGAATCTGCAAAAAGAATTGACCACATAGATAAAAATCAACAACTGCCTTCTGACACAAAACAATCCAAAAAAAAATTGTGAAACAAATGGACGAAGTTACAAAAAAGAAAGAGAAAAATAAGGTACAAAACATTTAACATCACAGGCCCAAATTCTTATATGGTAGAAGGGTACTAAGGACATTTAATTAAAAAATCGATATCTGCACAAATAAATGTTCAACTGTTCAAATAATTAATGTCTAGAACACTAGAGATGGGGAGATAAACTTGTATGGTACTATTTTCATGTCACAAAGTTAAACATAAAAACATATTCAAAACCATAGAGACAGTGCTTAAAAATTTACTGGACTTAACAACAAGCGGATGGGCCTATTGGCAGAACTATCCAAGCATAATAAGATAAAAAAGAGGAGATGAACTGTTTCGTTAAACTCGTGATATCACAATAAAACATTAACCAAACGCATTTTTAAAAGACACAGATTCAACAAAAATGAGACAGCCAAATATGCAATGGACGTAATGCAACATATAATACATTGATCACTTCAACATAATGAATGCATGAATGTTAAAAAGATATGAGGATCTCAAAAGAGAAGAAAATATGGAAAGAGAGCCTCTGTCATTGTTGCCAGTGACATATTATTACAAAATAATTTCAACATTCAAATTTCCACAAGTGATCAGCTTAATTAACTATGTGAACAGTATTAAGGCCTACATAACAAAATTCAACAAATGAAATTTTGATATTATGTTTAATAGCCACCACATATGATCTCTAATATAGAAAACTTGAGTTTAATTATGAAAAGATTTAGCCAGAAAATCCAATGACTCTATCTACTATTGAGGAAAACCAGTCTTATCTTCATTTGAAATTTCCCGGTCAATGATTCTAAATTGCTTTTAATTGTAAATCTATACCAAGTAAAAAAATAATACATGCCCTTAATGTAAGCTTTGCTTACTTTGTGTGATGGAGTCCAAACAAAAAGTTTGTTAGGTAAAACACAATTAATATAGGATTCAAATTCTCTTCTTTTATTCACCAAAAGAAGAGGGGCATGTTATGAGAGAAAAAGTAGATAAAATGCAGTTCTGAATTGTACAATACTAGTGGACCCAACCACAGAGCATGATTTGTCCTCCTCCTTCACCATAAATTTTTATCTCTCCTTTGGTAAAGGCTGTCATGTTATTCAGAACATCCTATGCAGTCAATGGCTGATTGCAGAGTGTTGCATCCAACCCCCAAAATGTTGATGTGGTGAAGCAGGTTGCAGTATCGCTGATTCGCCGAAACTTAGGGTGACAATATGTATAAGAGCTCAAAAATAGAAGATTGCACAAAATAAAACACATATTCATAACAAACAATCAAAGTTCGTTCTGCTAATTTTCAAACAAAATATAAAATAATTCATCTGAGCATTTACAGTAAACAAAAGTGATTCCTTAAATGAGTCAAGTTCTAAGCATCACTATCTCTAATTTACAACAAAAAAAAAATATTAAAAAAAGGCTTTAAGTGGAGGGCATTTTTTGGTTTTCGAATGCTTCGTTGTGATTGCGGTTGGAGCGGCAACAAAATTGGCCATGATCATAGCATTGCAACTGCTATATCAAAACGCAACACAGCAGCATTTTCTGTCGACAGCTATATGAAAATCAGCATTTTAACAATTTCAACTTATATGATTCTCAATCAAGAAAAATTTAACATCTTTTTCATCTGCCCAACCCAGAGAAACATTTTTCTGAAAGAAAAGATACAAAAGTGCAAGAAATGGAATAATTTCTTCGCTGTAGCCGAAGTTAACATCACGCGGACAATCCAGAGATACATTTACCAAAGGCTTAGGGAACCCAACTAATATTCAAAACCAAATACTATGAAATTCAATCAGCTTATACAGCATGTATATCGAAAGGTCTGCTACTCAAGTCATCATCAGAAATTGGTATTTGATATTGAAAGTAGCAGCAACACAAATCGGTCACAAACAATTTCAGAACTCTTAAAAACTTGATTTTTATTCCTAATTCCTATTCAACTTGGTACCAATTCTATGGTGATTCTATCATTTTTCATAAGAATGCAAAATATACTTAATTTCAGTTCAAAACAATCAAATTATGATACAATAAATGCAAGAACAATGATCACAAAAATACCACAAATGAATAAATTAAAGTTATCAAAATCATACCATTATTTTCAACCCCTTGCTTGGTTGAACGGTGTTCTTGATCAGCATCGACAGATTCCTCATTTCTACCTTCTTTGACCTTTCTATCCTTCTCCTTCTCTTTCTCCACGTTCTCCTTCCTCCCAGAGGAAGAAGAATCCCTATGCCTCCCGCTACTCCTCTTCACCTCCTCGCCTTTACTGTTCTTTGAATCCCTCGAATCCCCAATTACCTTCGACGATTTCTTAGACCCTTCATCACCCCCATTCCACCTATCCCCTCCTCCACCACCACTCTCCCTCCGCCGCTTCGACGAGGAAGCATACTCATCAGAATACTCACCACCGTTCCCGTGCACGTTTACCTCCTTCGAATCCAATCTCCGTTTCTCAGCACCACTCGAATCCTTCGTAACCTTGACGGAGGAAGTATCATCCTTACTCTTCCGATCTTTGGCACCGGAATCTCTCTCGGAATCAGAGTAATCCCTGGAACTATGCTTACTCGATTTATGCTTCGAACTTCGCGGCATCGCAAAACCCCCAAACCCTATTAATCGAATTGAAATCGAGAAACCCTAATTTGGAGAAATTGAACACGATTCTGAAACCCTAATTAGATCTCTGAAATCGAATGTCACAAGTATTAGGGTAATGTGACAAAAATGCTGAGTTCAATAGTAGAACAAGAAAAAAGCGCAACAAAATCAAAACTCGATTTTTTTTTCTCTCTCTATGAGTGAGTGTTTTTTTTTTAGGGGGTTTTTTGGTTTTATGGATGTTTATGAGAGACTTGGGGAGGACCTTGTTTGGGAAGGATAATGAATTTGTGAATATGACGGAATTGCCCTTAAATGTGTTTATTGTTGTGACGGTGTTTCAAGTGCTGTACCGTCCAATAAGAGAACAGACACCTTGGTCCCAAGAGTTGCCATATGATTACTTGCAACGCTTCATATAAGATTTGTGTGCTTTATATAGATTTCATTTCATTCATTCTTTTTTTACCCTTCCAAAATTAAATTAAATTAAATTGTTTACTTTTGACTACTACTATCTTATTAATGATTTAAAAATAAAAAAAAACTATGGTATTTGTTTGTAGCATCAATCTTCAGTTATTAATCTTTGTTTCAATTATGTTTTTTCATGTACAAAAGTCAAACTATATGACTTGTTGAAGACACGTTTCGGTTTCACTAGTAAGATCCAGGGTATTTAGATGATTTGTATAAAGAATTTAATTGTAAAATAATTTGATTCAATCGTACAAAGATATAAACGAAAGATACACGGTATTGGGACAATTTGTATAAAGTAAGTCAATTGTAAAATACTTTATGGTTTAATATTTCAAAAATTAAAACAAAAATACACGGTATCCAGATGATTTGATAAAGTAAGTCAATTGTGAAATAATTTATGGTTTAATATTTCACAAATTAAAACGAAAGTACGTGGTATTTGGATGATTTGTATAAAGTAAGTCAATTCTACAATAATTTCTGATTTAATATTTCAAAAAAAAAAAAAAAATAAAATCATTTGA
>Ga0228710_1004235_pt1 | contig 22667 bp, 13 predicted proteins | sample MedpolnodulmetaG_FD_177995 | JGI IMG/M metagenome (GOLD analysis project Ga0228710, IMG submission 177995) | Root nodule microbial communities from Medicago polymorpha collected in Santa Monica, California, United States - pink nodules | ecosystem: Host-associated > Plants > Roots > Nodule...
AAACTTAAAGGACCTATCCAAAACAAACTCGAAACTTAAAGGACCTATCTGAAACCTTAGAAACTTAAAGGACTTATGTGAAACAAACGTAAAACTTAAAGGACCCAGGGAGGTATTTGGCCTATAACTTACAAACATTACAATGTTACAGGATAATTGCCACGGCAATACAATGTTACAACTTACAAGTAAAAGCTACTTAACACAACGGAAATGATAAATCCTGGTTAGCTGTAATAACAACCAAATCTAACCATGCATTTATTTGACAAAACAACTTAGTACTAGAATTTCCTCTAATTTACAACTGAGAAACAAGATCATTTCTGCTAGGGGAATTTCCACCAGTTACTTTCACATCTTCAATATAATCATTTTCAACAAACCTCTTCCAAAACCAATGCTGCTTCCACACTCTTTGTGTCATCTCTTCAATAGGGACATTCTTTGTCTCAGGGACAAGGAAAAAGACAAAAGTTGACATGAACAAGATCCAACCAGAAAAGAAAAAGAAGATACCGTACTTGAAATAACAAAGCATTGAAAGGAAAGCTTGTGCAATGACAGCAGTGAAGAGGAAGTTGACACAAACTGTTACACTTTGCCCTGCAGAACGAGTCTCTAGTGGAAATATCTCACTTGGAATAAGCCAAGCAAGTGGACCCCATGACCATGCAAATGCTGACACAAAAATACACACCATAACAACTACAAGAGCTGCATACCCTTTTGAGAGTTCCTCAGAATGGTCCTTCACTTTGATTCCTAGTACAATTGCTATCACCATTTGTGACAAGAACATTTGAACACCAGCTTCGAGTAATAGCTTTCGACGACCAAGTTTATCCACTGAATATATTGAAACTATAGTTGAGATGACATTGATTGCACCAGTAATCACAGCAGAGTAAAGTGCAGCATCATTCTTGAATCCTAAGGTGTTGAACAGAACTGGAGCATAGAACATTATGGCATTGATGCCAGTGAATTGCTGAAAAATCTGTTTTTTTTTTTTATCACCATATTTAAACAACATCAATCAAAAGGAGTAATGTGAACAAAAACAAGAATTGTTAAGCGATTGCAACCATGAATTAAAAACTTGGCTATCATATTATCTGCTTAGGAAAATGTGAACGTAAGATTAATAGTACAAACCATTAGGGCAATGGAAATGACAAGTTGAGGTCGGTTATTGCGCTTGAGGAGATTTCTGAATGGATGTTTCACCTCTTTAGCAACACGACTTGCCTCTACTAACTCTAAGAACTCGGGTTCAATGTTGTCCGTGCCACGAATCTTTCTTAGAACATTTTTTCCTTTTTCCAGGTGACCACGTTCAATGAGACTATTTGGGGTGTCCACTACCAAGTAAGCCCCTAAAGTGAGGAGTAATGCTGGGATACCTCCCAATCCCAGAGATATCCTCCAACCCCAATGACCTTTGATTCTGTTATGGAAAGATATATAATGAGCAGCATCAGTAACAATGAATTGTACAATATTCATAATTATTTGTCTAGAGTAAATTGTCATGACTTTTCATGAAAGTCATCATTTTATCATTAAATTCTGGATTAAGAATTTCTTTGGCTCACAAAACACTAAATAGTCAAGCATATGTGCTAGAATTTTGGTGCCTTCACCTATGAAAATGTAAAATGTCTCATAAATACAACTTAGTTGGTAAAGAGCTACACATACATTTGATATGCTCACGCGAGTTCGAACCCACAATTCTCGACTTCTCAGCATTTAGTGTGTATGAGTTTCGTTGTTACGCTTTTTCTAACCAAGATAAATGTAAAATCAACTAATTGAGCTTCAACTATCATTGATTGTTCTTATAAATTTTTCAAGTTTTTAACACATTATTTTCCAATAATTTCCAATTAATGAACTAATATGTAAAACTAAAAGGATGCAATGTAATTAAGGAACTTACTTGTTGGTGGCATAGTTGACAAGGTTAGCAAAGAGAATGCCAAGAGTGATATCAAGCTGAAAAAGTATATTCAATGCTCCACGTATTCTAGAAGGTGCAATCTCTGAAAGGAAAACTGGCACGGCCTGTCTCCATCAAAACAATATTAGTGACTTCCAAAAGCCAATTGTTATCACAAGTGTGAACTTTATATTATTAATTTAATATTTGATTAATTGAATTAGACCAAAATCGTGTATCGTTTGTAGCATACAGTATTACTTAAGGAATCAAAGGCAAAGTCCAAAGTAATGACTAAAATAAGATAGAGATAGCTACAAAAAAAAGGTAAATGAATGGAACTCGTCAACAAGATATTTTAATCATTAATTAAATATATTATGTCTTTTTTTTTCTTAATTAAATGAAATCATGCCTAAAGTGGTCACCAGCAAGTGTCATGACTCATAAACGTCAAATAGTAAGAATACTTTCATGCCAAAAAGGTGGATATAGGGTTGAGAAAGACTGATTAAGACTTTGTGTGGGTGCCAAGAAACCTTTATTTATTTTTCTTTATATTTTTTTAAAGAGAAACCTTTATATTATTTGTTAGTTGCCACCAAAAGGTTTTAAAAGTTCGGTTTCCATGGAGCATCATTCTTTTTTTGTTGAATAAAATTAAAATTCCTTAGATAATTATATCTATACCTTTGATTGAAAGTTTAGGATATAATATAATAATAACTATATAAAAAAGATTATATAATTTTGTTGATGTTATCTTACAATTACTTTTATCATACGATTGGCTGCGTCTGTATAGATGTGTTCATACAAGAACCACGCGTTCCCTAAAAGTTGAGTTTGAATTTTTGTTCCTTTTTGTTTTTCCTAAAGTCACTAGAATTTTTGTCCCTACTATTAGCATAAGTCCAATAAATACAAATTTTGCTATTAATTCTTGAAAAATACCTCTTACTATGATTTATGAATGCTTTCAAATATATAACTAATGTAAAATTATAAGTTAAATTTTTTTGGGAGCCAGTTAGTAAAAAAGTTAGCAAAGAGATGATTGATTTAATTAATATATACATTCATATTGGTTTAATTAATAAAAATAAATCGATATGTGAAAATAAAAAATTTGTTAGAAATTTCAGATTTGCTTTTTTACAATTTTTTTTAGCTTTTTTAAGGAGTAAAAAAGGTTGGTTTTTAAATATCTTAAAATTACTTTAATGATTAAAGAATGTCACTTATAAAATAGGATTTGACATCTCTAAAGTGAGTGCAAATAAAATAAGTAATCTCTAAATAGTTAATGAGAAAATCAACACCTAAGAATTATCATGCATTTTCTTAGCAATTTTTTTTTATCAAATGAATTATTACGGGTGTGGATGGGTATCAACCATCAAATTATCTATCAACAACTGATATTTGATATCGCTTAATTTAAATTTTACAGTAATTGATTTCGAAAAAATAAATGATTCCGAAAAACAATTCCAGAGTAATTAAGTTGCTAAAAGGAAGAGTACTACGAAAAAAAATTGCTAGAGGAATATATATTTTTTTAGTAGGATCAAGTAAAATTTGTATACATTTATATTTGAAGTTTGATTAAAGATTTGAGCATTGATTAAAAAAATTATGATACTCATTTTATTATCTAGAAGACATACGAAAGTATGTATACCGACATTGTATACAAATTTTCTTTAAAAAAGGGTTAAATATGTTTTAGTCCCTGTAAAATTGGAACCGTTTAAGTTTAGTTTTACTTAATTTTAATAGTTTTTTTAGTCCCTAATTTTTTTTTCTGCACTCCGTATTAGTCCATACTCAATTCAATTTGTTTAATTTATGTTTAAACTCTTAAGTTTTTGAACATTTTTTTTGCAGACGTGTTAAGAACATTACTAAAAGTTCCTCCACAAAAAATTATTGCAAAATTTGATTTCTACATCAAGATTTTGTTACTTTTATCTTTAACTTTTGTCGTTTTAAAAAAATTCATATTTAATTTGTTTCATGTTAGAAAATTCTAGATTTTAGTAAATGAACCTTTCATAGTGTTATAAACTCGTCTCAAAAAATTTGTTCAAAAATTTAAGAGTTTAAGAATAATTAAACAAACTTTGTTTTAGCAGGGACTAAAATTATAAATAATTTTTTTAGGGACTAAAAAAACTATTAAAATTAAGTAAGGACTAAACTTAGAAGTTCCCAATTTTATAGGGACCAAAAACATATTTAAGAAAAAAAGAAGACTGTATACAAATATGTGTGGACGTCGGGCCTAAAGGTAGAGAAACAAATTACCCTAAAGAAAAAGAAAGAAAAAAGTCGGACTCCATATCAATAAATATAAGTATAATTAGTATGTCATGTCACTGTACAAATATTTTATGCATACATCTAATAATGTGTTGTCATATAAATTAATAAATATGACAACTCTTAGTTATATACCAGTAGAGTCTGGAGTACTGGCTAATTAAATTTATTTATTTATTTTTGTGAGACACGGTTAGACAACCTAAGCGAGAGCAAAATCAAATATGATATACATCAAATTACATGGATGCTAACTATCCTATGTATTAATTATTGATAGAAAGTACACTAACCTGGTTTGCAAAACCAATTCCACAGCCAAGTAAGACCCTACCAACGATGAGCATGAGAAGGTTTTGAGCAGATGCATTAAGACTAACTCCAGCTATGAAGAAGAAACCAGCAATCAACATTGTGAGCCTTCTCCCTAGTACTCGAGTTGTATAAGACGCGAAGAAGGTTACCGTTAAACCCGCCAAATACAATGATGAAGTGAATAGCTGCAACCCTTGGTTATCGTATTTGCAGTAGTTACTTTCCGACCCATCTGATTTCGTCGTCTGTCTCAGGACTTTTGGAAAGAACTTCTTCAAGAAGGGTGGCATCGATGCCACACCGCCTTAAAACAATTAAACCAACCAAATCATCCATTATAAGATATGTTTTGTTAGCAATGCTCAAATTTTTATACTACTCTTACAATAGTGAAATTGAAGTACTCCACTTTTCATAATAAAATAGTGCTATGATATTTGAATTAATTAGAATTATATTTTTCGAGGACCGACCAAACACATATTGAGGTTTGAAGCGAATTTTAAGCTCAAGCCTATAGGAAAGAAGTTAGTATTCATTAGGTACCTGAAACACCAACATCATAACCAAACATAAGACCTCCGGTGGCAGCCATTATGCATGAAATGATAATGATAGGAGTTATCTTTGCCTCAAATTCTCTGTCGTTGCCGCCGCTGAAGCCTCCTCCCGTCATGGTTAATTATTTTTGTCTTCAACAATGCTTAGGTGATCCACACTCGCACAGTGAAATCTTGTGATAACAGAATAGATTGATGAAGAAGAGTGACTAGATTGAGAGTGATATTTTCTTAATTGGTTATGGAGATGGTGTAGAGTGGTGGCTTATTTATTTAGCCATTATTTTTGGATTTATCGATAGTAATACAATGCAGTAGGAATGAAATTCAATCATCTTCTAGTAACTAGTTTTGTGCCTTGTGCAGTAATTTAATTTAATTTTTTAAAATATCAAATGTTCAAACATATGAAATAAATGTATGTAACGTATGAAAATTAAATTTTGACAATATATATATATATATATATATATATAAAAAACAATATTTAAGAAATATAGATGACACAATTAGTGTTTAAGTTTATTAAACTTATGAACCCCCGAATTTAATATTTAAGAAATGTTTTAACGTTTTAACATTAACAAAAGTTATATTATTTTTGGTTATACTTAACTTATTTTAGATAAATGTAAAAAACAATAACAATAAAGATGAAAATATTAATGCATAGCTACCAGAAAATCCGGTATTTGACAGGGGCAAAAACCCCTCTCCAAAGCATATAAAACTCTTAGAAAGCAAATATTTATTAGAGGTTTTGAGAGGGGATGTCTTGCAAAGAAAGTCATCACAAATGATATGTGAGGGGTAAAATCTCTATAATAAAATTAGCATGGGATAACTCATGTGGTAACAATTTTACAATACTGTCATCATTAACTATTAATTATTATTCTCATGTAGCTAATTAATCATGTGGTAATGTTCATCAAGAAAATAGACTCACATGACCACTAATTTTCGTAATTTGGCTACCAAAGAGACAGGACATCTTAACAAAGATGCCCATAATCACTATGCCTTCCTTGACCAAATCTACACAAATGCAACAATCAAAATAACAAATATACCTGCAAATTTGGCTACTAACAATTCCAAAAATAACAACCAAGGTAATGATTTAGCTGAATAGAGAAAAGTAAATACGAGTTGAAAGTGGTGTTGCTAATCATTTTTCCTGCTAGGAATTTGGAAATTAATTATAGAACTTTAGGAAATGTTGTCTCGCTCAATATACAAACAGAAATAGAAAACATGGAAGTTCAACCTAAACAACATGTTAAGTTCTAATTAGTGTTGTCTAAAACAGAAAAAAAAAGAAAGCAGAAACAAGTACAATAGCAGTACAAAAAGAATGCATTTTTTTACCAAAACAATTGGAAATCTGCATTTTTTTTTTGTAGATTGTTGTTTATTTTGGATAAAGACATTATGTCTTCCCTTCTCTTTGTAATCTTCTATTACCGATATATTATGATTATTAGAAAGAAAGAAAAAAAAAATCATTGCTTGTTTCTCGTTCTCTACAATATACTTTTTTTTAGGACTCTACAATATACTTGACAATTAACACACACATAAAATATTTACCTTTCAAATAAATATTTTTAAGTGTTGTTTTTAATCTAAGATAGAAAACTAATTACTGATATTAATATATTATGATTATTGTTACAAAAAAAAAAACTTCATTGTTTGTTTCTCGTTCTCTACACTTCACAATTAACACTCACATAAAATATTTATCTTTCAAATAAAAAAATTTCATATTTTTTTTTTAAAGTGTTGTTTTTAATCTAAGCTAGAAAACAAAATGAGACACTGATTTGAGTATGTTAGATTAGGTATCACAATTCTTTGGGCGCCCCTGTCTCTCCATCTGACAATGCCGATTTTGTCCTTTTTATTCATAAACTCTAGTACAAAAACTCTTCCATCGATTTTATGTAAAAAAAAAAATATATTTTACGATGATGATTTTCATCCAAAAAGAACATTCATGTTATTTTTATTGAATAACCCATCAATTTAATCCTTAATTTATCATCTTCTCTCTGGTTCAATCTCCAAGTTAAATAAAATTCATCAATTTAGTCGTTAAAGTAAATAAAAATTCATCAATTTAGTTTTTAACATCTTAATTATAAAGACTAGGGTGACGATTTTTTTTTTATAGTTTATGGACTATTTAATATATTCATATCGTTTAAGGATTAAATTGGAGTCAAAGTGGAAATTTAGAGACTAAAATGATGGTTTATTTTACTTTTATTTATTGTGACAAATTGTTATTTAATCTTGATTTTGTAGTATGCATTTCATGTTACCATGTGTTTAGGGTTTGGTGGGGCGTCTTACTCATCAGAAAATGGTGAATAGCTAAATAGTAGACATTGGAATCAAATTCGAAAGAAACCATGCATGTATGTGTCTCTTAGATTTTTAACCACACCGATAGCTATTAAAATGGGAAAATTAATTATTGACATTTTCTTAATTTTTTATAGATTATTTTTATTGTTTGTAATCTTATTTGAATTGTGTCGATATTTTTTATAAAAAGAAAAGGGAAAGGGAGAATTTTAATTCTGCCACTTGAGGTTGTAGAGACAAACGTTAACGACTAAGCTGAAACCTCTTAGACAAATTGTGTCTATATTAAATATTTACATCAATGGAAATTGATTTCATTTTTTAAGAGTATATCACTTTATGCTAGACTCAATTCTACTACTATTTCATTTTTGTTTAGAATCAATTCTATTAGTAATTGTAATTTTTATCAACCATGGTTTTTTTTTTTATTGATTACAAAGAGGACCAAAGCCTAGGTTTTCAACCATGATTTAGCAAAAAACCAATAACTTTTTTTTTACAAAAATTAATAACTTTTTTTAGCAAACAAAAACTAATAACTTATTCTTACTTTGCACAAAATAAATGCATATTAACTATTTTTTTTTCCTTTAAAAAAGAAACTATTCGTTTTTTTTTATCAATTGATATTATTTATTTTATATTCTAAAATGGGTTATTGATTTTGGAAGAGTCTGATTCATATACCGATCTAGCAACACAATATATACTCCCTCTTGTTTAAAATATAAAAATGTCCATTTGTTTGACTCAGATGAGTAAGACACCATTAGTTCTTGTAAATTTACAAGGACTAAATTTATCATGTGACAAGTGCCTATAACCACTATATGACTAATGTCTTGGATATTTCTCATTTGCAAGTGGCTAGGTGATCGGGCTTTGCTTTGAAGGATGAAAGTTCTTCCAAAAGTGAAGAATTTCCAATAGTAGAGTGAAGCTACACTTGATCATTCCTAAGATTTTAAGTGTTTAAAGTGAACTCATAATTAGTACCTTTATACAATCTTAAATTATTTCTCCTTGCATTTTTCGTTGTAAAGTTATAATAATATTTTCATAATCATGATTTGTTAAATAAATAAGTTTTTATAGTATTCGTAAACGTAACTCAATTGATATTGACATTACATTATATATGTAAGGATTGAGGTTCGAACCTCAGATTCTTCACTTATTCACCTTTAAGGTGGATTTTTAGCCACGAGACTACTTGACAAAAAGAAATCTTTCATAGCAATCAAAGTATAACTATTTATTTGTCAAAAAAAATAATACTATTTAATATATCTTATACCATATAACATAATAGATTGTAGATAATATTACAATAATTTTAATTTATCTTCTAAAACAATTAATTTAGAAAAATAATATTTTGAAAGAGTTTTTTTTTTGTGTGCGCGGAGAATATCTTAAAAGAGTTGAATATCATAAAGTTTAATTTTGATTTTTTTTTTACCAAAGTTTAATTTTGATTGAATAGTTAAAACATCTCTATTAACTTTTATTTTTGTAACCAAAAAATCTCCTTTATATAGAATTTCATAGGGCTGGACAAGATTTACGTAACCGACCCAACAGGCCCGTATGCTTGCGGGTGGGTCAGTTCGGGTTATACGGGTCACTCGGTTTGTTAAAAGCGGATATGGATGGGTTATTCGGATCGGTTTCGGATGGTTGAAATCAAACCATCGAAACCCATATCCGACCGCTGTAATATATTATTATATTTTCCTTCAGCATTTACCACACTAGGGTTGATATAAAAACCCTCTTTTTCCTCATTTCTCAATCTGCTCTCTCTCTCTCTAGAACAACAACACACATCGATGCTCCAATCTCTCAATTCAAATCACCTTTCTCTCTCTAAAACCACAATCTCCCAACTCTCTTAACCCATCTTTTTTCCAGTAACGGACATAGATTTCTTCTCCTCTGTTCCACATACTTAATTCAGATTCAAGCATCTCTCTAATTACATCCTTGTTGACAGCTAAAAGGTCCATTTATGTATAAATAATACATGTTTGTGGCTAGATCTGGTAAAAAAATCCTCTCGCAACTTTCAGCATAAGATCTAATAGATAATGTATGAAATCATTAGATTAAAGCTCCTGTGATTCAAGATCTACATCTTAAAACACCACATTTATGATTCAAGCTCCATTGATTTCTTATTTGTTTACTCAAGAATTGAAGTTTTGATTCAAGCATTAATTTTGTTCTTCTGTTATTTGTGGAACAAGTGAAAAAGCTATTTGTGGAACAAGTGAAAAAGCTGGGATTTTTTTCTTCTTATGTTCTGTTTTTTTGCGTCAATTGACCAGGGTCCAAACCGTTCCAACCCACCCGCTACAACCGACAATCTGCCGAAACCAAAACCGAACAAACCGATGACATGAATGGACGGGATTGGGTTGTGTTTTTGCACTCACGGTTAACCGATTGGTCCTATTTTTCAATCTGCCGCCGACCGAATCCGACCGTTGTCCAGCCCTAGAATTTCATTAACAAAGCTAGGAGGATTATAATATTTTAGACGAGTTTCAACATATATTCTTCATAATTTCAAGTTCTTATTATAAATTGATGATCTAAGACTTTAATATACTAAATAAAAATAAAAATATTCGTATATATTATATATTATTGAATGCTTATGTTAAAGTGAGTCAATTGTTTGATCTATAACTCTACCCGATAAAAAAAAAAATGCTTGATCTATAATACATAAAAATGAAAATAGTAAATCATAGGCTTAATTTCAATTTTAGTTCTCCTATTTTATCACACTCACAAAAATAGTCCCTCGTTTTAAAATCAAACTTTTTGATCCTTCAATTATCATATATATTTTTTTTGTAATTTTGGTCCCAACCCAATTTTTTGTCCAACTAATTGTGATTTTTGGCCAAAAAAGAAGTGATGGTTTATCACCCTAATTTTAAATATCAAGATAAAATATCATTTATGGGATTGAAATTCACCATTTTCAAACTATTTTTGGAGTAGAAAATATGGGTTGGGACCAAAGTGCTACAAACATTATAGCCGAGGAACCAAAATATTTTAATTTTAAAACCATAAAAGTGTCTTTAGCAGATTTAGAGGTTCAATTACGTGCATTAGAGAAATTTTAAACACGTATTTATTGCAACAAGCATTAAGATAAATTTTCAGCATTTTCAACTCCCAAGTTCGATGATGTATTCTATGGCACAAGAAAAGTTTCAAGTAAATATACTAAGTGTGAAGAGACTCCAAATGTCTAATTTATTCCAACTTATTCAACAATTTTCCTTTGTACTTTTCAAAACTAACTAGGTTGAAATTTCTTTTACTTTCATTGCATTTTCATAATTCATATAGAGGACCGTTACTATGAAATAGGAGGCTCGGTTTTATTTTTAAAATAGGTCCCAGTAAAATCAAAACGCAATTCTTTTTGTGTAGCTAAGCTTCATTAAAAAATCAGAATCAGAAGAACTTTTAAACACGAAACAAAACAAAATAAAATTAAGTGAAAGAGAGGTGAAATTTACCTAACGGTGTCGTTTGGAATGTCACTCCTACGTCGTAGGAAAGGGGAAAACGAATGGTTTATGCAGAAAAAAAATAATTGTTGTGATTCTTTCAATGAAATAGTTTTTCAAATTGACTGATTAAGTGATTATTTTAATTGATGGTGGTTTAATAGCATCAAATTTATGTCCAGAAAGTGGAAGTAGAGTCTGGAAAAAACGCATACGTGTACTGAAGAAAAAAAAGTAACATATAATTTTTTCATTTAAGTGGGGGTGGGTATTATAATTATTTTTTAGGCCCATAGTTTTTCGGTACGGTAGCGCTTCTTGCACTCCTCAAGGTTCCGCCCTATTCATATATATGTCAGTTGCATATATGATCATATGCGAGTTAATGAACGATCATAATCAAAATTTTCTATCCATGGCATCCAGGTTTGTAATCAAAACTAGTGTGTTAACCCGTGCAATGCACGAGTGGTAGCCATTACTTTTCAATCTTAATTTTTTTTTTTAATTTATTGATGAAAATTATTTATCCCGTGAATTTTTGAATATGTCAATATTTTTTTGTCGAAAAAAATATGTCATTGTTTTTGCCACAATGATGACAAATATGTGTCACCTGTTTTTTATGTTTATTAGTGATAAATATATGTCCCGTGTTTTTATGTATAAATGAAAAATATTTATGGGTTTCAGATCGTCGATGATTAAGCGCCGCAGCGACTGCCCTATCAGAGTTTTGGTGTGTCTTGATTCTATTGTGCTTACTGGTTTCGTTCAACGTCGTCGTTGTCTTTCTGGAAAGTTCAGAACGTCGTCATTATGGACTTGAGCTCTGGTGTTGACGCAGTTATGAGTTAGTCTCGATTTGATTTTTTCTATGCTTTTTTTTTCATTTTTGTTTATTGGCGTTTGTTTTCGTTTTATTCCGTGGAGATGAAGATGGAGTGGTGACTTTGTTTCAACTTTGTGATTTTTTCTAAAAATCATGAATATGGTTTTCTGGATTGAAGATATGGGTTCTTTAGTTATGGCGTTATTCTGTTGGATGCATATCTCGATTCAACATGACTGATTTTATCCTAATGTTGCTTGAAAGGGCTAAGTGCGTAGATGCTTCGTGTTGACGGTAGTAGTCATTCATCATACCTAAAAGATTTTATCCACAGTGGTTGCTTCTTGCATTGTTGGTGGATAGTGATAGATTTATGTCCTTTGTTTATCCTTTGATTTGGACTGCGACTGAAATTTCAAGACCATTGCGACTTTGTGGATTCGGTTCGTAATTGGTTGCTTTGACTCGAAAGGGCGTTTACGATCTGCCGATACTTCGAAGATAGTTGTTGCAACTTGGGCTGTTTTTTGTGTTGGCAGACGATTCATATGCCTATTTAAATGCTCAGAATATTCATTATGCATTTTTTTGCAATTCGGTTTCGCGCCCTTACATTCGCTGGATTTCCACCCCTACGTGGATTCGCTCGATTGTTCGTGGTAGTGGTTGTTTATGACTGTTCTCTTTTATTGCCATTTTTGTATTGAATTGTTGGGTTTTACTTTTGTGGTTTACTGGGTCAGATCCTTGCCCCCCCACAACCACAGTCTTGTATTTCCTTCTCATGATAAAAACTTGTCCCGTATTTTTTTCTATTTATCAATGACAAACATATAGTTTTATTGAAAAATAATAGTCTCTTATTTTTTTCAAAGATATTTATTATTATTCAAAAATGATTTCCCTCTATGTTTTTTTTTATATTTATCTCGTATTTTTTTTATGTATTAATGATAAATATTTATCCCGTATTTTTCTGTTCGTCAATGAAAACTATATGTATGTGTTTTTGCACCAATGATGGATATTTGTGCTATTCTTTTATTAATTATTTTTCAATAACAAAATTTTGCTTGTGTTTGTTTTTGTAAATATTTTTTCAAACAAATATATATTTGTTCTATAATTTTTTATGTATTTTTTGTAGGATTTTATTTTTTATGTATTAGTGACAAATATTATACCTCTACATATTTTTTTTCTTTATCTATGATAAATATATGTCTCATGTTTTTTTAATATATATTATAGATGTATATTTTTCTTGTATCTTTTTAAATATGTTGTTTTTTTTTTCATCAGAAAAAATATTTATCTTTGTTTTTTTAACGTATCAATGATGACAATGAAAAATGTTTATCCTATTAAATTTTTTATATTAATTAGTGACTAAAAAAAAATTTGAGGGGAATTTGTGACAAATATCTAATTCGCATATATATATATATATATATTAGTGATGGTTATTTGTCTCATATTTTCTTTGTATCAGTTACTGCTATTTTACCGTGATTTTTATGTATCAGTTATTAATATTTGTTTTGTTTTTAAAATATTTTTCAGTGATAAATATTTCTTTCGTGTTTTTTTAAAAAAAAATATTTGTTAGTAATATCTATGTCTTTTCAGTATTTATTCTGTGATTTGTATGTACCAATTAATGTCATTTTCCCGTGATTTTTATGTATGAGTTATTATTATTTGTCTTGTTTTTTTAAATATTTTTCTTGTGATAAGTATTTGTTCTGTATTTTTTTAATATTTATCACAGACGAATTTTTGTCCCATTTCATGCATCAATTACAAAATGTGTCCTGTATTTTCTTATGTACCCGTGATAAATATTTGTCACGTGATTTTTTTTTATATTTATTCGTGATAAATATTTGTCTTGTATTTTATTACTCTTCACTAATAAATATTAGTTCCTTCAACAAAACTAATAACTATTTGTTGTGTATTGCATTTATATCCATGTCAAATTGTTTCTGAGCATATTTTTTTTATAATATTTATCGGCGACATATATTTGTCTCATTTATCAATGAAATTCACTGTTTCTAGATGATTATTCAGTCAAGTAACTTATCTTAGAGTTATTCGTGGATTCAACGTATGTAATCTAACTTATTTTTATTTTAAATAAATTGTGTAAGAAATTGATATTCAACGTTTATCATTATTATTACTTTTTTTTTAATAAAATCATTAAAATTATTTTGTTAAAAGAAGATCATAGTTTAACAATATTTAAATAACAATCTAATTTTACTGTTGACTTTTGAAGATTTAATTTAAATTATTATTTCAACAGGATGACAACATAGAAGAAATTATTTTAAAGTAATACACAACATAATATTTTTAAACTTTCTTAGAACTTTCAATATGTTTTTGGAGGAATAGAACTATATATCTTTTTTTTTTTGGTACATAGAACTATATATCTTTAATAGTATATAAAATCAATCTCATTTTCTTTGTTTTGATGATGAACGTGATTCTTTTTTTTACAAAGATGATGAATATGAATTATCTACTATTCTATTGATTTGCCCATCATAAATCTTAACTTGGTTTTTGTCATTTGAAGCTATCTAATCATTCTTATTCCCTTTTTTTAAAATATTATTGAATTGAAATTTTAAATCTCCTTATCTCGTCAATTTTTTTTTTATGGAATATGGGTTATATTTTCACTCTCAATCGTTTAGCAATATGTAATTACTTTTTTGATATATGAAAATCAATTTGCATCATTATTGACACTTGTTGATGTATTTTAACATTTAATTCAATTGAATTCCCATCTACCAATCAAAAGCAATCTAAGAATAAGTCAAACAATATACACTTTTAATGTCATTAAAATTTCATTTTGGTTTGTACCAAAAAAAAAAAAATTCATTTTGGTTGTTTGTACATAATAAGGACATGTGTCATTGTTTTAGATAGAAGAAAGGAGAATGCCATGTGGATTGGTTATTTCAACCATTCTCAAATGTATGTATAGGAGATTTTCTATCCATGGCATGGTGACAACTTTTTTTTTCGAGCTATTGAAAATTAAACTCGAGCAATGCAAGCTATATTTGATATTCAGAGAAACAAATCAATATATAGAAGTCGTAGATTTTTGGAAAACTTGAAACATTTTTAGGTTAAGCACAATCTCAAATTATTATGTATGACATGATAGCATTTGATCTTCTAAAAAATTGTTGGAGGAAAGTTACAGATGGAAGATTGGAAATGGATCTGCTATTAAAATTCGTCTTACACATTGGCTTCGTGCTCATAATAATAGGAGTAGGACATGGGAGGAACACTGATTCAAGAAGTTTTTGTAGCTCAAGATGTACTTGAAATTATGAAAATACCTCTCCTAAGAGTTACCTACTCAAAAGTGCATACATAATTTTGTTTATACTCTCATTGAAAAGATGCGATAAAAAATGAAAGACCCAAAGATGCGATCCACTCAAGTTCTTGAAGTAGACGGACCCCAAACTTCACCTTCCATGTTGCCTTCATTTAAATTAGAAAAAGATCCCAAATGATAAAAATGTTTCATTTATAATAATGGAAGAAATACAATCACTGAATGTAATGAAAATAATTATGAGCGTAAAAGATAAATGCTTAAACTAAAGAGTGAGCATTAGTCAAAAAAAGCTAAAGAGTGAGCACTGTCATTAGCTTATTGCCTGGCAAGGATCTATTATCATCAACTAAAGATTGCAAGTACATGTGATTGAATACTTCTTACTCACTTATTTCCATGTAACTTTAAATTCAATGCATAAACCTTCTCCAGAACCAATGTTGTTTCCATACTGTCTCAGCCATATCTTCAATAGGTATATTCTTTGTCTCTGGAATCAAAAACACCGTGAAAACTCCCATGACAAAAACCCAAGCAGAGAAAAACAAAAAAATCCCAAACTTAAATAAGCACAAGAGGGACAAGAAAGCTTGAGCAATAAGAAAAGTGAACAACATGTTGGTGAACACAGTCACACTTTGTCCAGCTGATCTAGTCTCTAAAGGAAATGTCTCACTAGGAATTAACCAACCAAGTGGACCCCATGACCAAGCAAAAGATGCAACAAATGTGCATACCATAACCACCACCAACATTGCATAGCCTTTGCTTAAGGTATCTGAGTGATCTGTGACTTTCATCCCAAGCACTATGCCGATTACAACTTGTGACACAAACATTTGTACACATGCTTCCAATAGGAGCACCCTTCTTCCAGCTTTGTCCACAAAATAGACAGACACTAAAGTGCATAGGACATTCACACCTCCTGTGATCACTGATGAGTAAAGTGAAGCATCATTATGAAATCCCAGAGTGCTGAACAATACTGGAGCATAAAACATGATTGCATTGATGCCGGTGCATTGCTGGAAGACCTGTACATAATTAAACAAAATAAAAATTTGTTAAAACATTGACTAAACCACTTACTGGTAATAGTTGTAGGTGATGAAAATGTACAAATTGGCTACATAGTATTAATGTGTTTGGATCCTCTAGATGCACTACACTAGAGATTACAAATATTCATGAATTCGGTTTAATATTTTAAAAATTAGGTTGAATCAGCCATTTCAATCGCTTGAACCAAGAACTGATCAGTTTGTCAGTTGATAAAACCTTTTTTTTAATATTTGTTTTCACTTGATTCAATATTGGTTGAACCAGTAAAACATTTATGATCACGGGGTCTCACCGATTTTTTAAACATTGATTTGGCGGCATTATGCATTAAAATGAATCATGATTAATAATTAATGCTATTATAATTATTGAGTAATGACCTGCATACATATGGCAATGATCAATGGAGGACGATTGTGGGACTTAACAAGATCTTTGAAGGGACTCTTAACCTCATTAGCCACTTTACTAGCTCTGAGTATATCTTCAAACTCGGGCTCAATATTTTCAACACCACGAATCTTTCTTAGAACAATTTTCCCTTTTTCCTCGAAACCCCTTTCAATGAGACTGTTGGGAGTATCATCCACTATGAGAGACCCTACTGTAAGCATAATTGCTGGAATGATTGCTCCAGCCAATGATATTCTCCACCCATATCCACCTTTGATTCTGTTTTCCAATATAAACAGTTATTACATTATAGTTCAAAATATTTAATTAGTTAAAAATGTTAGTACGAATATTATTAATCAAATTTAACTTACTTTGATGTAAACCAGTTGACAAGGTTTGCTATGAAAATTCCTATGGTAATATTCAGCTGAAACATGATGTTAAGAGCTCCACGTATTCTTGTTGGTGCTATCTCAGATAGAAACACTGGCACGGCCTGTTTTGTCACAGTTGCAATTGATTTAGAATCAGCAACATTAAATTAATTAAGAAGAAATTAAGATCATGAATGAAATAATATAACTAATTAATCATATTCAACAAATTATATATATATAGTTTGATTTATATGAATTTATAGTTCTTGAATGACCAATTAAAATATAGCTTAATAAATATCGCTACTGTGAAATTACTTTATTTATTTTAGATGGAAATCCAATTACAAGTTGGTAGTTAGTGTATATCTCAATTTTACAATGACAATGCATATATAATATTTTGATGAAAATATGGAATATATATTTTTGTATATATAAGGACCTGATTAGCAAAACCAACTCCGCAACCAAGTAAGATTCTGCCAAAAATAAGGAGGATAAGTTTCCCTGCTGAGGCACTTAAGACAGTGCCAACAATGAACAAAATTCCAGCAAGCAACATGGTTTGTTTGCGTCCTAGCTTTCTGGTTACAGGGGATGCAATCACGGAAGCTACCAAGGCCGCAAGGTAAAGAGATGATGTGAACAATTGAAGCTTCTGATTGTCATATTTGCAGTAGTTGCTTTCAACTGTATGCTCTTGTGTCCTTATGTATATATCTGGAAAGAACTTTTGCAAGAAACTTGGCATTGATGTCACACCCCCTGCATTCATTCATTCATTCATTCATATTTGAATATTAGATATGCAATTTGAACACTTGACAACAATACGAGACACCTACCTTGTTCGTTGTATTTAAACTTCTTTTTTTGTCATTTTTTTAATAGAGAGGGTGATTTTTTTTAATACAATTTGAATTGTGTCATTAACTAATTTCACAATTTCGTCAACCATAAAAATGTACATTGTTAACCACTTTGACCACTTTATTAACCATAAAATTGTAAAGCATTAACCACTTATCTATGTACTTCTATCATTTTTGTGAAACTATGTAAAATAAGTGGTTAATGACTTGCATTTTATGGTTAATGAAGTAGTTAAAGTGATTACGTATATTTTAGTAGTTAACGAAAGTTGTAGAATTGATTGATGACACAACTTAAATTTGTTGTTTACAAGAATCCTCCTCTTATTAAAAAAATATATATTTTCTCCAAATAAAGAAGAAAAAAAGGCATAAAAAAACGTTGTCTACTGTGTTAATACGACGAACAGTGCAGATGTCCCATACTATTGTCACCTTGTGTTCCAATAACATTTTTCTTTGAATATACATGCAACTATTTGTCAAGATAGTTACTTGGATATGAAACTATTTCATTCTGAAAAATTACTTAGATATGTTAATGTAAATTTATTAAATAGCTATATGATAAAACTTGATCAAATGTGTTTTTTAGAAAGAAAAAAAATGTTATATAATGTACCTGAAATACCAACATCATAACCAAACATAAGACCACCAGTAGCAGCCATGATGCAAGAGATTACAACAGCTGCTGTGATCCTAGCCTCAAAAGTGATGTCACTTGAAGCCGTTGTAAATCCTCCACCAGCCATGTTTATTGGCTAAGAGATTTTGATTTTCTTTCTTTCTGTATAAATGAATGTAGCTAGAATATTAGTCTTTAACTATTAAGATTTCAAGCCTTAAAGAGAAGGAGACTGAGTGAAATTGAAAGTTAATGTAAGATCACAAAAGGTTCAAATGAAGTTTTTTCTTACAACGTAGATATCTCACGTTAATTTTGCTACATATACATTTATAGAAGGATTGCACTAATGACGGAAGAGATAAGAGAAACAAAACACAGATCCATCCACATATTAATTAGATACTTGAGTGGATGGATAAAAAGAATCACTTGTTATATCTAATTTTAACTAGGAGATGTGTTTCACTGAGTTATATCTAGTTATTGAGAATAATATAAGGGGAATGGGAGTAATTGATTAGTTCAGTTGGATTATAACCTCTTAAAACTACTTTCTTTTTGTGCTCTCTATTTTTAGTTCTCTCTTACTCTTACTTTTTTAAGGAAAAATTGGTTATAACATTTTCATTCATAATCAAAGTTTCAATATATGTAGGTACTTCATTCCAAATTTTGGGGCTAACATAAGATGTGGTTACCCTTACTAATACATGAGTGACCCCGTTGGCTTATCTATGATTAAACTTAACATAAGAGTTTTAAAAATAATAAGCAAAAAAACATTTACACACTAACAAAAATACCCAAATTCAGTTATGTTGTTTCCTTCAATGTTGAAATAGATCACCACTTTCTTTCAAACAAGATCAAAGTCGACGTTGTCCAAATGTATATCTCAGTTCCATTGAATAGTGTGATAACGACATAGCGCTTACCCCAAATCAACAGTGCAAAACGGTGATAACTATATAGTCTTAGCAAGCAAGAACGAAAATGCCTTCTTCGTCTCGAATACACATAGGGTGTTGTCAATTCCAAAACTATCCAAATTAAAACTACAAACCAATCCAAAAAAGAAAAAAAAATCAAACCACACAAAACTGAATATTATTGGATGTGTTTGGATGCCATTTTATGAAAACCGCTTGGATTTTAGATTGATTATTCAAAACCAAACAAAACCAAACCGCATACATATATTTTAATACATATTTCCATTTTTCTTATAAGTACGATATGTTATATTAACCTTTTTGTATTTTTAATGCTACATATTAGTTTAATTTAATTTATTTTGTTACTATTTCATATGTTTCAAAGATAATCAATCATTGTTATTTTGTACTATTAATTTTTATTAAATTATATGTTATATTTTTGTATCAAACCTATTATTTTACCATATTTTTATAGTATTATTATTAATAAAAAAAGTTACAATTTCTAATTTGAATATTCAAAAACCAATCCAAATTAAGCCGCATTAAATTGGATTAGATAGGTTTGGTTTTTTATATTAGCATCCAAAACCGAATCAAACCACATATAATTTTATCTTTGGATTTGATGAGTTCTTGCGTCGACCCTGATCAAAACCACACCGCGAACACCTTACATACTAATGCTAAACTGGTTCAGTTGTGTATGAAAAGATGCGTCGATGTTGCACTTACTTCTTCTGCGCTGCAGTCTTTGTCATTGCATGACCCCCCGACTTTGTTGTATTAGACCTCAGTTCAGCCCTATTCGCTAATGTCTAGTGCTAATTCAGACACAATGCTTTGTCCAACACTTTTTGGATCGTTTTGGTGACATTCTATGGTGTGGTTTCAATGATCGTTTCGGTGTCATGTTGTGGTGCTTCCATAAACTCCAAACAATAGCAAAAAAGTAGTTAGCATTCACGTGTGATGACTGTTTTAACTTCGACTTAAATGCACTTTTGAATTCAAAAAGGATAATTTAATTTTGAATTTAAACGATAATATATTAAAACAGACAACCACATCAAGGAGCGTTGAGATCAAATGATTACAAAAGTCAAATTGTATAAAAAGGCAAAATTACACAATTCGCCTCTTAACTTAATTTTAGGTAAACTTCTGTCCTTTATCTTTTTTGTCCCGATTTAGTCATTTATGTTATTAAATGACAATATCTTATCTTTTTTAATGAGATTGTTTCGATGAAATCTAAATTTTTTGGTTTGTATGATGAAAATTTGGGTTTGTATAAGAGTTTGATGAGTTTTTTTATGATTCTTTTTGGTGTTTTTGATTATTTTTTTGATAAAAAAAATGATAACTTTGTTGACATTTTATAACGTAAAGGACAAGACCAGGACCAAAAAAAAATAAAGACCCAAAGTGTTACCTAAAATTAAGTTAAGGATGAATTGTGTAATTTTGCCTAAAAAAAAGAGCCAAAACAATAGCTCCACCAAACAAAAATAAAAATTACAATATATTTTCATGTAAAGCCGCTCCTAATCATCTTAGAGGTCGGATGCTCCATTTAAAGTAATCATAAGAAGAAGAAAAAATTAACTTTGTATTTGATTCATGCCTATTTCAAAAGTTTAACCATGTCAATAAGGACATCACTTAAACAATCTTAATAGTCGAAAATAACATGGTTGCAATGTTTTCAAATTGAGCACATGCAAGCCAACCAAATCGAATGAAGACAATCCTTCACATTTTCCCCATGATACACCTAACCTTTAAATTGAACCACATGACAAAAGTAATTGTTTGTCAAGACACAGTTGATTCCTAACCAAGATAATACATCTAATCATAATTTACCAGAAATAGGACATTCAAAAAACAAATGATTGGAGGTTTCGTTCATATCACATCTTTCTGCACATAAAAGTGATGCTGAATTATGTAACCCTCTATGAATCAAATTATGTTTAGTTAGATGTCGATTTTTTAACAATCTCCAAGCAAACAACGATAACTTCGATGGAACCAAATTGTTCCAAGTAACTTTAAACAAAGGGGGATCCAATATTACTTCAAAATTAGATATCAACACGTAAGCTTCTTTGGATGAAAATATACCACCAAGATTAAAATCTCAAATTCAAATGTCCTCTCCCATTATCCTTCAAAAAAGTATTAGACAATAACACCTTACACTCCTCTACTAACTCTACCTCCCAATCAGACAAACTTCTTCAACTTCATCCTCCTCCCATTAAACCACTACTAGACATCATATCCTTCACATAAACATTTTTATTTGTCACTGAATTAAGCAACCAGTGATCCTTTAACATATCCCAACCCAACCATGGTTCATGCCAAAACAACATATTACTACCGTTCCTAGTTTTCTTAGCTACATTATCAGAAAACCACCTCCCTTCACTCATCTCGTCAACCCTCTCAATAATATAGTAATTCTTCCACCAAATTAAATTTTTGCTACCCTTAAGATACTACTGATAGATAAACTTAGGCAAGTGCGCCAATTACTATCTGTCGCGTCATTTTTCGGAGGTCAAGGCTATTTGATTAGCTTTTGACTCGCTAATTTGTTTCACGACTGAACATTTAATTTTTAAGAGAAAAAGGGAAAAAAGTTCAAAACACCCCTTTTGAAAAGATTTAGGGTTCGGGGGTTAGTTACATAAAGGGAAGGTGTTAGCACCCTTTACGTCCGTAGTACTCTACGGGAACCTCTTGGTTTTATTTAACGTTTTGTGCTATAAACTTGCTTGTTCGAAAAAATGGAATTTGAAATGATAAAGAGAAAAAAGAGCTTAAAGTGATAAAGAAAAAAAAGACCTATTTATCTATGTGTTTTATTGATTTGGAAGGACTGGGTCCTTTGCCTACGTACCCGTGAGGGATCAAAACCTCGTAGTTCGGGGTAGAAATTGTCGTTTGATTTGTTGTGTGTTTTTTTATTAATTTTGAAAAAAAGGTTTTAAAATGAAAAGTCAAATGGCAAGTAAGCTTGTTTGTGTTTTTTTTTGCTTTCCTCTTTTTTTTGATTTTTTTCACAACACAAAAGAAACTAACTAAACCTAAGAT
>Ga0228710_1004241_pt1 | contig 22657 bp, 20 predicted proteins | sample MedpolnodulmetaG_FD_177995 | JGI IMG/M metagenome (GOLD analysis project Ga0228710, IMG submission 177995) | Root nodule microbial communities from Medicago polymorpha collected in Santa Monica, California, United States - pink nodules | ecosystem: Host-associated > Plants > Roots > Nodule...
TAGCAGTGACAAGTGATCCTCTGATCTTGTGATGCTTCTTGTAGAGTTTCTTTTGTTCAGGGGTGTGTTTCTTTCTATCAATAGCAGCTCCTTCTTCATCAAGGACTAAGTCACCAACACCATCTTCTAGTATGTCCCATAATTCTTCATCTAGATCCATGACATAACTGTAGAAGTTGGTTTTCCACCAGGAAAATTCTTCAGGATCTCCATTAAATCTTGGCACTTTTCCAGATTCAGCTTTCTTTTCATTATAACCATAATCATATGGTATAGATGCACCACCAGATTGAGAAGTACCAGAACGAGAAGTGGATTCTTCACCAGACTTTTTCTCAGATCTTTTTCTGTTACACTGTTAAGTGTGAAGACAACAGACCAAGGCTCTAGATACCAATTGAAGGTGAGAAAAACACAAGAAGGGGGGTTGAATTGTGTTAGCTTTTTCTTCGTTTCTTCTACTGAAGTCACAGTTCAGGAGTAGATAACAATCAGCTTTTGAAGTAGTGATCAGAAACTAATTGTGCAGCGGATAAAAACAGAGTAAGAGAGAGAGAGAAAAAGACACAAAGCAATTATACAGGTTCCTTCCACAAACCGGAAGTAGTCCTGTCCCCCTTGCACTTCAAAGGAGATTTCACTAACAAAGTAATCTCAAATTACAAGTACTCAAGAACACAAGCAAGAGATTTCCTATGCTCAAGCACACAAGCAAGAGACTTTCCTATGCTCTAGTAAAACTACAAGAGACTTACAAATGCTCAAGCACACAAGCAAGAGACTTACAAACAAACAAATTTACACAAAAAATTGTTTGAGTTTGAACACTTGATATACAATCAGTGGTGTTCACAATACAAATCAATTACAGACTCTTGAGACTATAGAATTTCTAAAATGTGGACTTTGCTAAGAAATTCTAAGTAAGTTTGAAATGCAAACAAAATAGAGTATGAACTTTGAAATGTTTAGAGAGTCTAACTTTTGAATGTGTGTGTATTACTTTCTTGTCTGTATGTTGTATTCTATTTCCAACTAGAAGATCTTCACATTCGTTATACAGTGGTGTGAAAGAGACGTTGGAGAATTGCCAGCACACATGCATAAAAGAGTCGTTTGAAGCTTGTTGATCACCAATGATCTTTTGCCTGATATGGTTATTGTCCTATGAAGGATCAATTTCAAATCCATTCCTTGTATGAAGGAACATTTCTGCAGGCAGAGCTGTTATCCTTGTCTTGTTGCAAAGCACGACCAAAGTAGTGGAGAAGGTGGTTGTACAGTTCGTACATTTGCCCTTTTTCAACGCTCTTGATAGAATAAGCATCCATTGCCTTCAAATTTCATTTCAAGACCGTTGTTACACTTCTTTACGTCTTTAGCAACTCTTAGGCAAGATTAAATGAGATTCCAGCTTTTAAAGCTTTAAATTCTTCAGCTCCTGATGAACTTCAGCTTCTGGTGATCTTGCTTCTGATGAGGTGCTTCTGATGACGTCATCACTTCAGGAGCGCTTTGATCTTCAGGAGCACTATTCTTCAGACGCTTCAAGCTTCCTTTTTGTTAATTCCTTTGCTCTCCTTTGTTCTTTCAGAACCCTTTAAAGATATAAAATTTTGTCTATGGTCATGTACACTTGAACAAATATTAGCATATCCAATTGACAATTTTTAATACCTTGTTATCATCAAAACCTTAAGGGTGACATATGTTAAACATTCTTTATCCTAACAAATTCCCCCACTCTAAGGGTAATGTTTGTTAAAAGCATTTTGTTCCAACACCTTATTCGACAACAAAGCCTAGTTTTGTTTGTACTTGCATGCTTTCTATTGATTGGATATGAGGTGGTATTGGAGACATACAAAACCATCAAACCAAAACTAGTTGTTGCAAAAAATTGTATGTTGTAACGCCCTATTTTCTTATTTAATTATTTTTGGTTGAGTTTAGAGTCTTTTATATGACTTATATGATTTATATTGATTTATGACGTGTTGTGATGTTTTAATATTGTATTAAGTGGCTTTATGTTATTTTTTAATAGAATATGTTGGAAAATTAGAATAAGTATATTTGAGGGGCTGGTTTGGCTTTAGTTAGAAAATACGTGGATTTAGTTAGAAAATATGTTGAGGGTGTGAGATATAAAAGCTAAGAGCCAGACACAAATTAGGTTTAGAAGCTTTTGGAGAAAAAGAGGAGAACCAAGAGAAGAGGAGAACCAAGAGAAGAGAGAACCTGTAGACTCTTGCAATCACCAATCTAAGGTAAGGGTGGGACTAATATTCTCTAATCTTAAGTGGTATAATTCTGAAATTGGATTTAGCATGTAGTTTTGTTGTTGTTCATGAGAAATTGAGAATTAGGGTTTAAAACCGGATTTGATGATAGAACACGTAGGATTAGTTGTTAAGAGTGTAGAAAGTCCGTAGAATTCATAGATAAATGATGTTCAGGTTGTAGAATGATCATAGGTTGAGTTTCATATCAATTTTGGAATTGGGGTTGATGAAAATTGGGTTTTTGGGGTTAAAAATCGCACTTCCCGACAGAGAACCTGTTACGTTCGCCACCGCGAGTAGTCTGCTCACCACAGCGAGCTATACGTGACAGAGAGCAGAGTTTACTCGCCATCCATTCGCCACGGCGAGTGATTGTGTAACAGAGAGCAATGTTTGCTCGCCACGGCGAGTAAGATCGCCCGCCACGGCGAGTAACCTAGTAGTGTTGTACCTTTTTCATGTTCTTGTGTTGTATTCATACATTTCTATTTTGAGTTAGCCTTTAGTGCATACCTGAAAACTTTAGGTGATATTATCAATTACTCAGATGGTTTGTTTGTCAAGAATAACATGATTTATGAATTGATATATGAATGTACACATTGATGGTCTAGTTTATGAATAACATGTTGATGAAATATTACATGAAGGTATGTATATAAGTTAATGAATTATTATATGCATGCTCATGTTGAATTATCATGATGATTATATGATGTTGCAATTAAATGATGAATATTTATGAGATTATAATGTTGATGTTGTCAAATCGTCGAAGTCGTACGTTGTTGTTGATTAAGTTGTTGAGTCCATGCATACTCATATAAAGTTGGGGGCTTGATGCCCTGTTGAATGTATAATCATTCATATAAAGTTGGGGGCTTGATGCCCTGTTGAATGTATAATCATTCATATAAAGTTGAGGGCTTGATGCCCTATTGAATGCTTGATCATTCATACCACGTTGAGAGCCTATGCTCTATAAGTTGGGGGCTTGATGCCCTGATTGGTACCACATGCATATTGCATAGTCAAGTTTTTGTTGTGTCGTTGCATTGTCATTAATGTTGAGTTGTTGTCGTCGTTGTTGAGTCGTTGTCGTTGATTTTAAATGCTAAGTAGAAATTAATGAAGCATATGTGGATTATTATTAATAATAAGTATATGTGAACTATTATTGTTGTCAATTATTGTTGTTTAGGCCTTTCGTGCCATAAATTGTTGTTGGATGTTTGCGATGTTAATGATCTGAAAACTATTCCGCTGTTATGTTTTGATATTTTATCAAGTTGTTTTAATTAAATAGTATTTTATCCTATTTAAGAAATTTTGAAAAGTAGTGTGACACGCCCGTTCGTGTTTAACTCTGATTATTTATTATTTATTATTATTATTATTATTAAGTTTGGGATAACGGGGTGTTACAATTTTTAAAGAACAAGTCATTGTATCCTTTATTTGGGACTATGTTCCTGCAACTAAAAATTTCTCACACAAAGATGTTAAATACAATAATATCAGAATCCATTTATAAAATAAAATCTATATATATTTTTTCATCTTTAAAACTTAAAATAGGGATTTATGAATATTATCTCAACAAAACCGTCATTGTCAAATGTTATGTATGGGTGAAGAAAGTAATGAAGAACTTTTTCTTGTGACGGAGGAGTGGAGTGGTATTCAGAAACACCTCAAAAAAGTCCCCTACAAAATGAAACTACAAATCAAAGAGGTTTTGCGTCAGTTAGCATTTCCTGAGGCCATAATGTTGTCTCCACCTCCAAGAAAGGTATTAACTAAAGGAGCCAAGAAAAAACTCAAATCTAAAACAAATGAGGCATCGACTACTCGGATCCCATCTTCGTGGGAGCGTGTTGATTCTCAGTTTCTGGATAGTTAATCTTCACCAACAAAGTCTTCATTGCCTAAAAGAAAAGGTGCTCATATTGGCTATTATCCATGCTCCTCGGTTCCAACACCTACTCGGGTTCCAAAGCCTATCTTGGTTCCAACTCCTTATGATCTATCGCATCCTATTCATTACATGTCAAAATTTATGAGACCATTTATTGAGAAAATTTTGGATGTTAAAGGCGATGGGAATTGCGGGTTTAGGGCTATAGCTGAGTCCATTGGTTTGACGGAAGAAAGTCATGTTATGGAGCGCAGAACACTTATTAGAGACGTGAAAGATCATAGTAGCGACTACATGCGGATATATAGGGGCGAGGAACATTATAACTGTATCTTGAATGGATTGCATCCTCCTGAAAATGGCAGCGGTATTACACCTCCAGATGAATGGTTGACATTTCCAAATATGGGTTACATCGTTGCAACTTATTACAATAGGGTTGTGGTTGAGATAACTAGTCTTGAAATTGGAATTTCGGAGACTTTTTACCCAATTAGAGGTAAGCCTCCGATTAACCCAAAAAGCCACATCATGTGTCTTGGGTTAATCCCAAATCATTTTGTTCTTTTTTTTTTAAAGATGATTGCCACTTACCTCCATCATCTACGGAGTAGAAGCTACACAAGAGCGAAGAGGCATCGTCATGGGAATTTAATTTTTTGGATCAACATGATTGCTTCCGAAAACTCATGATAATTGAATGAGGAGACAATCCGTGATCACCCAAAGAAGAATCAAACTGAGTTAATCCAATTTTGTGTGACACTTCTGAAAAAGCAAATGAAGAATTTGAAGTTATTGCGGAAGATGAAGATTATTCAATTTCATTAGATGAAATATAACACTTTTTTTCCGGTGTTCATCCCTTTTTTTGTCGATATTACACCGACGTATTTTTATATATATAATGTAACGCTATTTTTTTGGCCAATATATTTGATTTTTATCTGGTGTACAAGGTACCGACGTTTTACTTGGTTATTAATGTTCCGCATTAAATATAAATATATGTTTATGTTTCAGCAATAATTTATTTTACCTTTCATTTTGTTCCCATTCAACATGTCTCAAAATGCACAAATTGAAGGTCATGTCTGATATTTAGCTTTCAAGAAGACAATCGAAGTTTTCTTAACTATGACCGACACTACGAATAACTTCAAGACACTAAAATACTTTGTGTATAATGAAGATCATACTACATCTCATGTATTTGTACAGATATCGTTTGCAGACCTTGGGACGGTCAAAGACGAAGACGTGTGAAAAATGGTTTATTATCCTCGGGTTATTCGTGACGATAGCGATATAGGATTTATGTCTAGGCCGATGGTTGAAAATAATGTGTTGCATCTTTGTCATTTAGTGTAATGTGTTGCATAATGCATCGCTTTTGTGGAATTTCAAACATTTGCGTAACGTTAACGTATTGTCGTATTTCTGTAATATTAATGAATCATTGGTAAATTATGTAATGTTGTTGTTTATGACTTGGTGGTTGTTGTTGTACTGATTTTATTTCATTTGGAATTGCCGTTGATAATTACATGTCAAAACAGGCCGAAAATGACTTGAATTAGCAATGCAGACTGCACTATTTGCATTTACTAATGGGTGACAACGGTAGTTAACTACCAATGGGTGACAACGGTAGTTAACTACCGTTGGGTGACAACGATAATTAACTACAACTTGTTTTTTGTTCAATAAGTTAACTAGTAAAAGTGTCATTTCATTGTGTGTTTAAAAACATTTTAACGTGAGCAAAGTAATTTTCTAAAGAATTCTGCTCTTCTCCCAACAGAAAACGCTCTCGCCAACTGAAATGACAAGTATACCCCTGTGTTAGTTAACTCACGCTGGGTGAGTTAACTAACGCACCTCATAGGTCTTTGCGTGACTTAAGTGTTATATGACAGCAACAGACACGTAACCTTCATTTTTCCAAAACATTCCAAATTCGAAAAATCTTCCCCCAAGAGCGATTTTTACCAAACTCAAGCAAATCATCATCAAATCACGAAATTGAACAAGTAAGTGTTGCTTATTCTACATCATTGCTTATTTTTTGTTGAAATTTTGTGATTTTTTTGAAGAAATTAGACTTTTTTAGGTTTTTAGAAATTTGGCTTGCATGTTAGATTTTAGGATTGTTAGATTGTTGGTGATAATAAAGTTAGGAATTGTTGTTTAGATGTTGTTTAGAGTACAATGTGGTAGTTTGTGGTTTAGAAATTGTTAGATTTCTTAGTTGTTTGAAAATTGCACTCTATGTGTTTAGTAAAATGTCTTAATGACATTGTTTTTGTTTTTTGGATTGCTAATGATGAAATTAGTTAGAATATGGTTTGTTAATGTTGATTATAGTATGTTTGACTTCAATGTGGTAGTTTACGGATTGAAATGACACTGCCCAAATATAAGTGTTATTTTAATGTTTATTTTAGTTATTTTAATGTTTAATTAACTTATTCTAATGATTATTTTACTTATTTTATGTTAGAATTAAAATTTATGTTATAATATATTTAATGTTTATTTTACTTATGATTTATTTAACGGGGTTGTTTGTTGTTTTTTGTTTTTGCATTTCAGTTTCGAAAAAAGCATAGGGTGAAAGGTGTCTCGCATGGGAAGAAGATGAGCCTTAATAACTTGACATTGCCTCAGCTGGGTGCACAAAATAATTGGTTTTGGGATGAAGTGAATGCTTCCGATCTTACCCCCCTCCTGAATACTGGGTACGAGAACATCTCTCATGGGTTCGTTTGTGCCTTGTCAGAGAGATGGCATGAGGAGACCAACAGCTTCCATCTACCTGTTGGGGAGATGACCATCACACTAGATGATGTAGCGTGGCTCCTAGGCATCCCCATCACTGGGAGGCTCCTTCATGATTGAGAGTTAACCCGTGACGAGGGGATATAGATGATGCATGATCACCTACATTTTACAGTGGAGGCTGCTGCTAAGGAGGTGGGAAGACAAGGTGATGCGCATGTCAGTTTCACTAAACTGAAGAGGCCGTACGAGGAGCTCTTGCATAGGTGTAATAATCTTATTGACCCTGACACAGAGGAGGAGCATGCGGAGTTGGTTGAAGTTAGGATCACCTGCATTAAGGCATTTTTGTTGCTCTTGCTTAGCTGGACTATTTTTGTTGGCAAGAACAGCTGAAGCATTAATCTATTGTGGCTGCGTGCGCTACAAGATATGGACGATTTGAGTGACTGGGCATGGGGCGCGATGAGACTTGCTTTCCTATATGAGCAGCTATATCTTACCTCAGACTCATCTGTGGCCTCCTATGGTGGTTACATGACCTTGCTTGTGGTAATAATTGTTTTTCTTATTTTTTACTTATTGGATCATAAATGTATAGTTGTTTGTATAATACTTGTGATGATATAAATTTGTTTCTTTGTATTTGCAAGGATGGGTTTTTGCGCACTTCAGGAACCTCATTCTGAGGAATCTTAATGAAGTGTACGACCCTGCTCTTGCTCCGCTTGTGGATAAATGGAAACCTCCCAGTGGCTTTTCTTATCTTGGACACTATAGAGATGTCATTGATTCATTAGACCATTCTCATGTCATCTGGAGGTCGTACGAGAGACGACGAGACGTGACGCCATTTCAGGACATATGCTGATAATCCGGATGGATCATGGCCAGCAAAGACAAGAGGGTTCGTCACTTGCCAGAGCGGGTTATTAGGCAGTACGGGTTTGTCCAGACTGTTCCCAGGCCTCCTACAGACATTGGGTCTCTTACGCCAGGGGGCGTGGCTATGGCCTTCATGGAGTTTGCTCTACATGTCCTTAGCCAGCAGGAGAGGGGCGATCTGGTTCTGGATGACGGGTCGTGGAGCCATTCTAGGGGGGACATGAGATTGTCTTGTAGAGTATCACATCCTATTGTTAACCCCCCTGCAGCCATTCCTGACTACACAACTGATACCCATCCTCGTCTTGTCCCTCCCTACGAGGAGGTAATTGTTGATCAGCAGTCGGCCAGACATCCTCCCGACCCATTACAGATCATGCATGATGTCAGAGGCATAATGGACAGAGCTATGACAAAGATTCCTGATGTGTATGCAAATCTTGTTGTTGCCGGCAATATAGAGCGCATCCGGCAACATTATCGTGCAGTAGGAGTCCACGGGAGTAGGGTTTTTTCATTTTATCGGATTTGGATGTAATCCTATTACATTTGTGTTTTTTTGCGTTTTTATGACATTTTCCATTACTTTATTCCTTTATTTATCGTAATTTAATTATGAGTGAATGCTTGATTGAATGGATACTTGAATGAATGATGAAAAATGTATGCAATTGACTAAATGAATGTATGAATGAAGGAATGAAAAATTTAGGGAAAATAGAGGTCTCTGTCAGTTCTGGCTTGCTACACAGATTGGGCGTGAGTTAACTCACACAGGAGTTAATTGTTGCGTGAATTAACTCACGCAGAGTTTTACATGTGCGTGACTTAAGTCACGCTGCATGTGTTTACTAACGCAGAATTTTACACATGCGTTAGTTAACTAGCGCAGGAGTATTTTGGTCAGTTTAGTTGGATGAAAGCAAAACTTGTTGGGAGGAGCAGAATTCTTTTCTAAATATGTTTTCTTGTTGTATTGCCCAGGCCCAATAATGTATTAGGTCTACAGACCTAACCTACCTATTTAAGGATGCAGACACTGCAGTTGACTGTTCATGCAGTCACTGCAATCAAAACAATACTCACAATTAGATTTATCTCATGCATGCTGCCTCTGTGAAGGTTATATGAAAATTGCCGTTTTATTACTTTCTCTTTCTTATGTTTATTCATTTGCATAACTTTGAATTTGTTTTTTATCCCATACGTAAATCTATCATAATGATTAAGAATTAATACATGTCATAGCTAATAATGAAGAGCTTGACCTAAAGAAGCTATCTAGAAAACTCGTAGGTATGCAGTTGAACCAAAATGCCAATCCTTAGATGAAGAAATTGATAGGTGGTAGCACAGGGAACCAAGAGAAGAAAACTACAATCAAGTTGATGCTAGTGAAGTAGATGATAAAATTGATGATATTATCTAATATGTAAGATGAATCATGGTTATGCAAGTTAAAGTCAATCAATTTTGGAGAAATGTTTCCTAGATATATGCATCATAATCAGAAAGAAAGAAAATTGAATGAACAAGGAAAAGAAACAACTAATGTTTTCATCAATCATATTATTCAAATAAGCTATTCAAGAAATATTCTAAGCTATTTCAAGGAATTTCAACAAACTATCAAAACTCTGCCTGTACGAACTCACTCTAAAAAGGGTACTAGTTTAGTCACTGTATAAGTCACAAGTTGACTCTTTTGTATCTATCTTTCACTTTTGTATCATTTCAACTATTATCAACACAATAATTTTCTGAATTCTGCTCTTCTTCCAACAAAATTCACTCGCGCCCAGCTGAACTTCCGAAAATACCTCTGCGCGAGTTAAGTCACGCCGCGTGATTTAACTCACGCACCTTATAGCTCTGCGTGACTTAAGTCACGCACCACTGGCCTGGGCACGAGTTAACTCACGCAGGTTGGCCGGTGGTCTGAGCTCAAGAACACACATTTTTTGGACGGTGGTTAGGTTTTAAACCGTCAATCTACACGTTTTTTTTACCAAGTTTACATGTTTTTTTGACCATATTTATGGTAGTTATAACCTATACTACCATTCTCACCTATAAATACCCCTTCATACTTCCTTATTTTCTCACTCCATATTACTTTCTCTCCCTCCTCACTCTCTCCCTCTATATTTCTTTTTTATTTTTTCAATAGTCTCTAGTCACTTGCGGTAAATGGTGGTCAGTTTTGAGGTAAATGATGAGTAGCCAACTTGGGGGAAGTGATCAACCCTTGGGATAAAATTAAATTTGCTTCTTTTTACCCCAAAAACTTTTTACCGTGGGTAAAAAGAATCTTCTTGGGGTATAAAAAGAACCAGATTTAGATTTAGCCCAAGGTTGATGATGTATTTCCCCAAGAAAGGTTGCTCGCTATTTACACCAAGGCTGGTCACTATTTACCCCAAGAGGGTAAAAAGAAAATAAGTAGATTTAGTGAATTCGAATAAATGTATCTATTATTGTATGAATACTATTAATAAAATCAGATGTTGTTATATGTATTAATTTTGTTCATTTCATTTTATTTATATTTGCTTTTATTTTCTGATTTTGTATTTAATGAATAAATTCGAATAAATATTAATTTAGTTCATTTCTTTTTATTTATTTTATATTTGCATTTATTTAATGGATAAATTTGAATAAATATTTATTTTATGTAAATAAATTAGAATAACATAAATAAATAAATTAGAATAAAGTGAATAAATAAATTAGAATAAAATAAACAAATAAATTAGAATGAAGTGAACAAATAAAATAAAGTAAATAAATTAATTTGAATAAAGTGAACAAATAAATTAGAATAAAATAAATAAATTAATTTGGATAAAGTGAACAAATAAATTAGAATAAAGTAAATAAATAAATTTGAATAAAAGTGAACAATTTAATTAGAAAAGAGTAAATAAATAAATTTGAATAAAAGTGAACAAATTAATTAGAATAAATTTAACACTTGTGTTACTTAACTAACACAGCGTTAGTTAAGTTGCGCAGAATTAAACACTTGCGTTACTTAACTAACTTAAGGATATTTTCGGCATTTCAGTTGGACGCGAGCAAAACTTGTTGAAAGAATAGCATAATTCTAATTTTCTTAACTTTTTCTCATCAGATTGTAAGAACCAAGTTGGTCTACATGATAGTAATCACTAGTTTTGATTTTGATGATAACAAGTTACAGGATAATAGGATAATAGGTTGTTCTTTAAATTGTTTCTATAATTACGTATCTTCTGGTGAATAGTAAAACATAATGTTCTAGTCAAAGATGTGTGATAGACATCCCTCATTAAACATGATGCTCATTTGAAGAATACTTTGATGAATAAAAAAGCGTTCATCCAATTCGAAAAATCAGAAAGTAGCTCCTATATATGAACAACAGTCTAATCTCTAGCAACATGTTACAACACAGATCATCTGATTAAGAAATATATGTTTATATGTTACAACACAGATCATCTTACGTTATTTTAACATATTTTTCAGTCATTTTAGTAGCGACTTCACCCAAATAAGAGGAGTTTTAGATCAATTGTTTATGGTTTAAGGGACATTCTGTAATATTTTCATATTGAGTCATGTAATTCTAGTTCTTCCTTAAACCAAGCAATTCTTAGGTGTGTTTTTGAAGTATTTCATTGAAAAATCATGTAATTCGGCAAAGCAAGACACCTCGTGAAGAATTAGAAAGACATGGAATGAAGATTCAAGAGGTCTCTGAAGACATTACAAGTTGGGGAAATTCTATCCTCAATTCCAAGAGAAGGATGCAGGATGAGATGTGACCGACCACCATGTATCAAATACCTCGAAGGAATAGGTAGCAGTTTAGGAGGTATTAATCTTAGGTTTACCTGGTTTTAGTATTTTTGTTGTAAATAATCATATCATTTTGGTTTTATATGCTTTTTTATGACATTATCGTATGTAAATTGTTCGCATTATCGTTTAATTGAATGAATTGTTTTTCGTCAAAGAATGAATCATTACTTTTAGAATGTATTTAGAATGATTGAATGAATGTGTGAATTTGAATGCAGGTTTTGGTGATTGAAAAAACAACAATTATGTCAAGAATGTTGTTTTGCCCATGTTACTAAAGTGCAGCGGTAGTTGATTTGGAACCCAACGACAGCTAACTGCCTGCAGTTGGTACAATCACAGTTAACTGTCGTTGGAGGCGAACGGCAGTTAGCTGCCACTAAAGGTATTTTAGTTTTTTTTTTTTTCAAGGTGTTAAAGTGAAATTTTTGAAGTGAAATGAGCAAAATTCCTAACCATGTAAAAAGAAGGCCTATAGAAAAGAGAATTTCTTTTCTGAAATACAAAACTTCATAATAACACAAGTAAATTACCTAAAAATCCCTGCAGTAGTTAACTACCGTTTGCCAAATCGGCAGCAGTTAACTGCTGCTGCGCGTTTGGTTCAATTTCCAGCAACTCCCCTTCCATTTTGCATTTGCAAACTTTTTCATAACCAAATTCTTTCAACATAAACAAATTCATCCAATTTTTTCATCCTTAACATGATAAACAAATTTTTTAATCCAATTGCAGATTCATGAATATAAATTGTACGAAATAATATTTAACAGGATAAAATTAAAGCGCAAAAAATAATATAAAACGTACGTACGTAAATGTCATAGAAATATGACAAGGTACGAATAATGTCATAATAATACATCACCATACTAGTAGTCAAAATGTACAATAAAAAAAGCCTAATCAGAATCAACCCTGCTACCTAGCATGCCTCTACCTCCTGCGCCGCCTGGCAATCTGATATGTAAGGGCAGGGCGACCAGTACTGCCTATCCGAATCACCTCTTTGACAATCTTCTCTTTAGTCATCTCGCCGCTCCTGGCCACAATATCATCAGCTATATGCACCACATCCCCGATGATCGTCAGTGTGTCAGGCATCTCTCTGGCATGCTCCTCCTTTATAATCTGCTCCACATTCACCGGCCTAGGAGGAGATCCTTCATCAGGTGGGAGAATACGAGGGTGAGAGACTTTCGCATACCAAGCCATGTAGCCAGGGTCATGATGACATGCTCTCTGACACCTAAATAAATGTCCATTATAAAAACTTCACAAAAATATTTAAACAACATCCTAAATAAATGTCCTAAATAAATGTAGTCGAACTTAGGAAAAAAATAATCTAACATGATGATAAAAATTATAAAATAAATTCATAAATAAATGAAGATAAATATTAAACTATTACCATAAGAAGCGTCGTACAACCAGCCATCGTTTTGTTATTCAAACGAATAGAATCATCCAGATAATCGTACAGGTAAGCTAAGGTCATCCCTCCCCATGACCACTTCCCAATCACCTGCAAGTCCGCCATACAATCAAGATATACCAAGTCGATGTGTCTGTTCGTTTTGTTAGTGAACAGCGCACTACCGACGAAATATAGAAGAAAACTCCTCACACACCACTGCCTCCTCCTATCTCTCTAGCATCTCCTCCCTCGACAGTGGGTCCTCCAGCCGTCTAGCCTCTGTCAGGTGGGCTTCATAAAGCCGCTTAAGTGGGGGGATAACTAATATGAGCACCATACTCAGTCTTTGCCTCAGCCCTAGCAGTAGCATCTGACATGCCCAACAGCCTGGTCATCATCTGTATAATCCCATAGTCCTGATCGACTACCGCGTCATGGTCCAGCATGTGGCCCTGAATAGGAAGGTGGAGGAGATTATACACATCGTCCAAAGTGATCGTCATCTCCCCCACAGGTAGATGAAAACTACTAGTCTCCGTCTGACATCTCCCGCATAGAGCACGTATCATGGCATGGGTCATACCAGAATACCCGATGTATATCAAACCATGTAGGCCAGACGCCTCCACAGCATCCCAAAACCACCTCAACCCCTTCTCCGGCTTAGTAAGGTCTCTCACCTTTTTCCCTGAATTTATACACTTATACTCCCCATCATTCCACATCTGAAAATCAAATGAATTAAGACAATGTCACTACAAATTTTAAAGAATTTAAAGAATTAAAACACTTATGCTACATTATTTATAAAATTTAAACACTTACGCTACACTCATGCCAAAAAATTTAAACATTTACGCTACACTCATGCCAAAAAATATAAACACTTACGCTACATTCTTACGCTACATTCTTTAAAAAAATTAAACACTTACGCTACATTTTTACACTACATACTTTAAAAAATTTAAACACTTACGCTACATTCTTTTAAGAATTTAAACACTTAGGCTACATTATTTAAAAAACTTAAACACTTAAGCTACAAATTTTAATCAATCTAAAGCATTTAAAGAATTTTAAAGAATTTAAAGACTTACATTATGATGGTTCACCCAAAGAGAGATCGCCACGTGCCTCGCGTAGTCGGACAACAATGTTGTGGTCTCAGGACCTACAGGAAAGGGAGGCCCTACAACAGGGCAGGGCGGTATCAAAGGTGCAAGACGACGTCGCCGTCGAGTCTCGGGCTCACCCTCACGCTCAGGCACAATATTACCTGCCACCTTCTCATCATCTGCCACCTCCTCATCTTGTGCCTCCTCCTCCTCCTGCGGCTGATAAAACATATTCTCCTCCTCCATCCGATCATATCCCTGAAATCCCTCTACATACTCATATGTTTGTGTCAGATCAACCACCTGGGAGGAGTAATCTATATGTGCCTGTGAGCCCTCTCCAACTAGCCTCAGGTCCCTGCGCTTCCGAGCCTTTGGGACATACGGGTTTTGATCCACCTTCTCTCTCTGAGTGCTAGCGGTACTCGCCTCTTTACCTTTGCGCATCCTGACCTGTCTAATAAGCCAATGCTGCTCATCCTCCTCCCTAACCATATCTGTACAAAACAAATTTAAAAAAACACAAATAAGTGGACAATGTATTTAGGCATTTCAAAGGAACATAAAGGTATACAAATATAAAAGATATATATTCTGGGCATATATGATTTTGATTGATATTTGATAAATATATACATTATAACACACAAATCCAAACTAATCAAACTAAATATAATCATTATAACATTATGGTTATAATCAAACTAAATTGAAGTTTTTCTAGGCATTATGGTATTTATATAATTTTGTCCATACTAATCAAACTTGCCAAAAAAAAGAAAAAATGCAAACTTATAATTATTATAACATATATACATTATAAAATTAAACATACTTGCAAAAATAATACACAAAAAAAGCAAGATTTTTTCACTTAGGCATTTCATCGAACACCTTAAGTGCATTCTAAATTACTAGCACAATTAGTGTTATTTGAACATTTAAACAACTACATTGTACCTACACTTACTCTAAACAACAATTCCAGCATAAACAATCCATCAAAGCATCTAAATCATGCATAATTTGCAATTTTCTAACCTAACCTAAAACTAACATTTTGCTCAAAATTATAAAAACTAACACCTTAAACAAACTACATTGCATGTAAATAGGAAGAAAAGAACTTACTTGTGAATTAATTAAATAAATTTGGCTCAAATTCGTACAATTGAGGTTTGGAGAAATTTGAAAGAAAGACTTGAGTAGTAGTGTTGTGCTTCTAGAAAATGGAATAATGATGCTTTTGTTCTTGTTAAAACGCATAACTCAATGGTAGTTAACTACCACTGAGTGTCAGCGGCAGTTAACTGCTGCCGGTTTGCAGAACGGTAGTTAACTACCGCTGGAGGCTTTTTAGAAATTTACTTGTGTCAGTATGGCGTTTTTGAAGTCAGAAGGACAATTTTCTATAGAAAAATAGAGAAGTCCAAAGAGATGAAGTCCATGTAACACTCTATTATTGAGTATTACTATTCTCCTTTTTAAAATTGCTCATTCATTTGACCCAGCGAGGGTTAACTCACGTTCGACATTTTTCAGCATGAGTTAACTTCTACCGGCACTTTTAAGATCTGTTAACCTGACTTAAAATGTGATTGAACTGATCGAAAAAGTGTCAGCTTGAATTAACTAGCATTGAAGAATGTCGAGCGTGAGTTAACTCCTGTTAGATTAAAGGAAAGAGTAATTTTAAATGGGAGAGATCAATTTTCCTCTATTATGTTGGATTCATGTGGATATTTGATAGATAGATAGTACCGTCTATTTGGAAATTGGGAGTGTTTGGGACATTTCAATAGTTCATGGCGCACAATCGTGTCCTTATTTTGACCTCTCTATGAGGTCATGTGCAAATCCACTAGAGCACATGGCTTATGCCTATTTCCCTTTCAACTCAATTATAATAACATGCCTCATCCTTTTCGACCCCACAACTCCCCAACTACCCATGTGATCGGCCTCCCATGCAAGATCTTCAAATTATTAACCTCTTTCTCATCTTGTCACTATTGGGAGATATCCACTATATTTCTCAATTAATTATAATGAATGACCCATTGAAAAAAAATTGTTTTGAAATAAATGACTCTCTTTCTTTTCAAAACAATATTAATTGTATTTTTTCATTTCTACCCTTTAAATAATATTACTTTCATCACTTTGAAGTTAATATAATCCACTGGGGGTGTTCAAAACCGAATCAATCCAATAGAAAAACTGTAAACCGAACCAATCCAAATCAAAACCGCAAAAAACCACATTTGGTTCGGATGTATTCAGATCAATTTTTTACTCAACCGCATGGTTTGGTTCGGTTTGAGGTTTTTATTTTACCAACCGAACCAAACCAAACCAAACCGCAATATAAGAAAAACACTAATTAAATATATATCACTTGGACCAATACTCATAGAAACTCAATGAAAACTTTAATAAAATGACATATTTTTTCTCTTGTTAAGTTTCTTCTTAGCTTTTTCTTTTAAAAATGTATTTATGTACTACTTGAACTCTTAGAGAATGATAAATTTTTTAGTCTTTTGTATTTCTTAAAAAATAGGATTACTTTTTGTCCGCGTTTAAATTTGGTCTACGTAGTTGGAAACATTGCTGGATGAAAATAAAATTGTAATATTGGATGAAATTTAAAACATTGTTGAAAATATGTTTTGTTTTAGCTTTTTAATTTGATTTTAATGTTGGAAACAAAAAATATTATTGTCTAAAAAAAACTCACCAACCGATCCAATCCAAACCGCATTGATTTGGTTTGGTTTGGTTCGAATTTTATTTTAAAAGTCAACCGAACCAAACCAAACCGCATACTTATTTGTCTTGCGGTTCGGATGACTTTTAGCCTCAAAACCGAACCAAACCGCACCGCGAGCACCCCTATAATCCACTATGCATTCGTGTTTGTTAATAACATTATATCAATACATAAAAAAAAATTTAATAAAAAAAAATCACATTCATTTCCACATTTTTCTCGATCACTTTTACTCTATATTTTATTATATTTCACTTTAAAACGTATTAATAAAAAGAAATGAAGTTAATTATGTATGGAAAAAATGAAATTATAAGATATTTGTCCAATTATGCGAGGACAACTCTCTTTCATATTTTCATTTTGTCGTTACATTCTTTCTATATTGTTTTTCTCCCAAGAAAAGAGGGAAAATGTTGTTCCAAATTTTGTCTCAAAATAGTTGTGCAAATATTCTTTCTCATTAAGAAATGTAATTAATTATGTATGGAAAAAAATGAAATTATGGGTGATTTTAAAAAATTATCTTTTATTAATGACATGAAAATGATAAATTAAAAGAACTGAATGAAGGTAGAGTAATAAATAATAAAAGGTATGGTTAAATATGTTTTTTTTCTATATAAGTATTTCAACTTTTCGTTGTAGCCCCCTTAAAAAAAATAGATATTTAGTCCTTCAAAAAATTTCGGACCACAATTTTGGTCTTCTTTTAAGTCATGTCATGTGCACCCTTCATATTTTTGAATGAATTTTTGCAGAAATGTTTAGAATATTATAAAAATATCTCAAAAAAAATTATAATATTCTAAGAAACGTGAATTAAATATGAATTTTTAAGCGCCAAAAACATAAAAAGGGGGCGACATTTGGAATATTAAAGCTGAAGGAATTTTTTCTCCAATCTGGAAGTCTTGAGACAATGCTTTCAATTCTGCATCAGTGATGGATCCTCCTCATTCTGGTATGATAGCTGGATGGGGCTAGGAGCGCTTTGTTACTTGATTAATTTTGTCAACGTTTCAGATACATAATTACAGCTTAAGGATGTTAGTTTTATTAGATCATGGGATTGTAATAAACTATGACAAGCGTTCCAAACGAGCTCACGACGATTGTTGATCAGTTACCCCCACCTTTGGCCTTTGATCATAGTATTCAGGATATATGGGTTTGGGGAGCTTCTCAAACATAAAGGTATTCTTTCTCTACAACATATAGGTGGCTTTTATCTTGTTACAGAGAGTTGAATGATAATGAAAGTTGAGATTGGATTTGGAAATCGTCAATTTCAACCAAGGTGCAACATTTTCCTTGGCTTTGGATGCACAATGTGATCCCAACTAACAAGCTTCGACATCACTGCAACCTGGTAACTTCTCCTGTCTGCCAATGATGTTCAACGCATGATGGAGATGTGCTTCACTGTCTTAGGGAATTTTCTCCATCGAATGAAGTTTGCAAACATATATGCATTGTTAATCATCCATATTTCTTTACCTTCACATCCTTAAAAACATGGTTACAAACTGTATCTAAAGGACCATTGGGTAACATGTTTGCAATAACTATTTGGTGGATCTGGCGCTTTAGAAGTAATCATACTCTTGGCGACAAGCAATGGAAAATCCAAAATATCATTCATTTTACAAACATTATGTGTACCCACCTAACTTATGTTAATATTCACTCCTTTAAGCACCACATTAATCGTCACATAGTTAGACGAACACCTCAAGATGGATGTGCTAAGTTGAATATCGATGGAAGTTGTGGTGCTTTCGGTGACATTAGTTTTGGTGGTTTACTTTGTGACAACAAGAGAAATTGGATAGCTAGATTCTCTTCTAATGAGGGGTAGGGGTGCGCTTTTTGCTGAGCTATTTGGGGTTTACCATGGTTTGATGTTGGTAATCAACAACTCTATTCAGCGAGTTATTTGCAAAACATATTCTTTAAAAGTCCTCCATCTTCTTCAAGATCAGGATCACTCAACCATTGCCCATATTTTTTGGCAAAGCTCCCACGCTCTTCAAGATTATGTGTGACCATTTGACAGACTCCTCCATCGGAGTTGAAGTCGTTGTTGAGACTTGATGCCCTAGACTGAGCCTTGTTTTTAAGGGTTTTTTTTTGTGTCATTCTACAAAAAAAAAACTATAATTGTTTTTTCATTGAGTTATGATAGGTCTACATTCATCTATTGACACTCTATCATTGGTCAACTGTCGGAAGAGGTTCGATGACATTTCAGAAGGAGCTTAGGTGGCCTCACGACGGCCGGCATCTGTGCTCTGGCATGCCATGGTGGTCAGCGGTAAAACTCCTATAGCCCTATCGTAGTCACCGCCTCCCACCACCATTGCTTTATTAATTTATAAATTTGAAAATATATATATATATATATATATTAAATAAATAAAAAATGAGGTGTGTTCCCACCAAAATTTACCCTTTTTGGGTACATCAATCATCCACTTTTCCTATTTATAGTCCATACAACCCCTCCATCTGATCCAGACTAAACACACCAAACCATTAAGAACTCTTAAAATCAGAGTCCCCTCACCTCATTCATTATCTTGAACAAAAGCCATGGCTAAGCTTGTTTGTGTTCTGTTTCTGGCACTCCTTACCATTGCCATGATCACCACTCAGGTTAGTCCCCTCCTAAACCAACTCAACACACAACCATGTTACATGAATGTGTATCATTGTTGTGTTATGATACTATAATCTTAATAAGAGAATAATCTTGCTAAAATTTTCCTATACAATTTTGCAGGTTATGGCAAAAGATGCTGCTCAGTATGGCAGTGTGAGTACCCTTTCTCTCTGTTTTGAGATTTTTCCACTTCTTTCCTAGTTCCTTCTTTAGGCATTTAGCAAAAGTTGCATAAATTTTACTTAAATTCGTTTGTTTACTAATTTTTTCCATTTAATTTACAGGGGAATTATGGACCTGGGAGTCTACAAAGCTACCGTGAGTAAATCATATATCCATACTCCATTTTTGTAGACCAAGTTAATTTTGTACATAAAGATGTGGCCTTGCAAGTGGCATCATGAACTCTAAAAGTTTTAACTTGTTAAATTTCTTTAATTATGAGACACTTAAACATGCTTTTTATGGATTACAATGAAACAAGGTTTGTCTCATATGTACAATATTGCACGTATTAAAATAACTAAAAGTGGAAACTTTTTATTGAAAACAACAATTATTTATTAAAAATATACATATTTAATATTAAATGAACAAGTTTCAATGCAAACTTAGTTTTTTGAACTTCTTAACATATGCAAACTTGCATATGATAGAAAAACTCTTTTAATATTTATAAAATTTCTTTGATTTAAGTTTAGTTTGTACTTAATTTTTCTTCCAAGTTTCACACCCTTGTTATTCTTTGTTTTTGAAATCTCTCTCATATTTTAGAGTAAAATAGTCATTTTAGTACTTGTATCAGTTTTTATAGTCCATGACTGATGCAATTTAAAGAAATTTCGTCATGTATAGAATAAAAAATAGAGAAAGCTTAAGAATACTATTTTTTAACATCGTCTCTAACATTCACTCATTTATTGATTGAAATCCATGTGAATTCTACTTTTTTTTTTATCCATTTTCAAAGTATAGATTTTATTGGTTTCATCCATTTAAAAAATCAATGTTAGAGAAAACATTAAAAAGAAAACGTTTCTAACACTCTTAAATGTATATATTGGGATTAAAATTACTGTTTACTTTTTTCCTATTAGACACACAGAATGCACTTGCCACATTAATCACGAGGAATGCTAGCAACACACATTTTAACACACATTTTTTAACACACTCTCTTTGATTGGTTAAAATTAACATGGGTCCCACCAAATCATGTGGGTCCCATATAAATTTGGTGGATCCCATGTGAATTTTAACCAATAAAAGAGAGTGTGTTGAAAAGTGTGTTAAAATGTGTACCGATCGTACTTGTTTAAGTGGCTACTTTTCATTATTTGGTGGATAAATTACACAAAATTCTTGAAGGGTGACCTAATAAAAACTTTTAGCTAGTAAAATACACCAAGTAATTTAAAAAGAATATTTATGTTTGACCATTTTTTTTAGAAAGAATATATGTTTGACCATTATTGACCTATATTTATGTTTGTATGCTCAACAAAAAACAAGTTACAATAATCAATCTGAGACATTGAATGAGTGGAATCTATGTTTGTGGGTAAAAAGAAATAGTTTAAACGATTATCAAATGAACACAATGCAGTCTAATTGATTTATGTTTGTGAAATTGATTTGATCAGAATGCCCATCTCAATGCACAAGAAGATGTGGACAGACACAATATCACAAGCCATGCATGTTCTTCTGTCAAAAATGTTGTGCCAAATGTCTTTGTGTTCCTCCTGGCTATTATGGTAACAAGTCTGTGTGTCCCTGTTACAACAATTGGAAGACCAAGCGTGGAGGACCAAAATGCCCTTGAAATTGAAACAAATTATGATCATTAATTTAGTACGATTTAATAGTATTGATCAAAGAAGTGGAACTATAGCCACATAATATTTATTTTTTGCATATAGCATCTTCTACTTTTATTTGAAGGAGCCAAACTTGCTTACCGAAATTAACATTAAAGAGAATCAAACGAAACGTTGAGAGGAACACAATCTAAGGTCTCAAATCATCATCATCAGACTAATCCAAATAAATTTATATAGTATCTTCTGCTAATGGTTCGTCATTAGGACTAAATATAGTTGTTGTTCTCTATAAGAAGTTAATAAGTGAAATCTGTATGTAACCCCTCTCTTAAACAAGAGGGCTGATTGATTAATGAACTGGATTTGCTATTATTAATTAGTAAATTGGCTTTGCTATTTGTCTTTCTCCGGTTTTAATTTACTGTAAAATGTTAATGAGTGCTCTTGAGATATTGGATCAAGGACACAAATCTAGAAATTTTGTATTCAAAAATGGATTTTTCAACTTTTGAAAATTGGCACGTAGCATAGCCTTAATTTGTTTAAGAGTAATGATATTTGAACATCAAAATTTTGACAAATTATATGACAACTTATAAAACCACACTAAAAAATACTCATGATAGTTTTATAATAATTTTTTCTTTTTCTCTCTAAACCAAATTAACACTTGGTTTTATAGGTTGTCACATAAGTTGTCAAAATTTTGATGTTCAAATGTAATTGAGAGTTTAAACTTCGGTTCCTACATATCCTATCACCTAAGTTATGCTCAAAGGGGTAAAAATGTAATTTTATTACCAAAAATAAAAACAATCAAAAAATCAAACAAATGGTTGAAAAAATTGCGAAATCAAATTAGATGTCACTGCTTTAAGGGGCGATGAACAAACAAAGGTGGAAGCGGCCATGGAGCTCACCAGAGGGAAGACCTGTGACCGATTAGATAGCAACAATGTCCAATATATCCATGTCAAATACTAGTTTGGTTGGTGAGTTGGGCTCTTGAATGGATAGGGTGTGGGCGTGGGATCTGAGACTTTTTGTCCAAGAAAAAGCCTTAGTTGTTGAGTTACAGGGGTGTTAGACGCGAGGGCGCTGTTGGTGAAGTAGATAAAATAGTCACAAGGAAGGGGGGGG
>Ga0228710_1004244_pt1 | contig 22656 bp, 10 predicted proteins | sample MedpolnodulmetaG_FD_177995 | JGI IMG/M metagenome (GOLD analysis project Ga0228710, IMG submission 177995) | Root nodule microbial communities from Medicago polymorpha collected in Santa Monica, California, United States - pink nodules | ecosystem: Host-associated > Plants > Roots > Nodule...
GATTTTCTTTCCAATTCTTTGAGTTGCTATGGAGCCATTTTTGATATGTTGAGGTTGATTTCCACCGGAAGCTTTGTGCACAACGACATGAAATTAAATGCTTTAATAATCGTTTTTTTTTTTTTTGCATTTCGAACAGATGTAGTATTATAAATAAGGATACATTTTTTTAACAGCGCTGCTATTTAGTACGGAAGATTGAGTACAAAATTTGACGAATAATAGTTTTCTTAACTAATATTACAATTATTATAAGAGTCTCACTTTCCACAATACATGGGGTGATTGGTTAATATTAATTTTTAATAAAAATAATAATCATACAACAGTGCTGCTTAATGAAATACATGGTTGGTGTGGTTAAAAACAATCCATTAACATATTCGTTAAAATCCGTCTTCCATTTATCTGTACTACTAAGCATTACTCTTTTTATAATAGTGTTATCTATAAGACAAATTATTCCAAAAAAATTATTTTGTAGAGAGAAATAATTTTTTTAATAATTTTTTAAATTCATTATTGCATTTGTCCTAAAAGATTTTGTTTACTTGTAATTTACAAAGTTAAATGCAACATTTACTGTTTTTTAATAATAGAATTTAATATTTATTACAAAGACAGATAAATGAAATGAGTTGGTATTATATTTAAATCTATTATAGGAAAAAGAGAAATAGTGGCATCAAAACTAATAAAATTTACTTGGTTTTTGGTATGAGTAAAAAAATTTAAAATGTCAAGTAAAAAGGAACAATGAGAGTATAAAAAAGGGACATTATCAATTGACACCATATTGTCAAACTTAATATTTGACAACTCTAATAATTCTTTACCGTAAAATTATATTACAAAATCGACCATTGGATTAAAATAAATTTTTATATATCTTATTGACATAATAAATTATCTCCGATATATTTCAATGGTTCAGGATCTCTACGACCTTTCAAAAGGAAGAGATGTTAAATTTAGAGCAGTTTGAAGGTTTCATAGGCAGCAACATATACTTCTCAAAGTGCATCAATGTAGTTTGGCTGTGTATTAGATTTTCAAACTTATATGAACATAGTAATATATCTAATGGTTTATAATCTAAGCCTTCTATAAAGGCATGATATTAGAAAAATAATTTTTTTGTAGTTCGATAAACAAGGTAGTGAAGGTTTATAATCTAAGCCTTATATGTTCGATACGGTTACTAGATGTTAGCTAAACTTTTGGTTTGCCTTCCACTTCAAGCACTCCAAACTAATCAATTATCTTGTAAATGAAATTTTAACCATGATGTTGAAAATGATAATTCATTAAAAAAAACATTTTTTTCAAATAACCATACCAAAAAATCCATGTGTTGTAAACTTGAACACTGGGTTTTCCTCCTTTTTTTCATCGAAATACAACATGTAGTGAAATTATGTCGAAAGTGAAAATTCGAGGATCTGATTGTTAATACATCATCTAAATTAAAAACATGTATGATACCCAATTGTTATTCCAAGATCTGAATCGATCAAACAACAATCATATAAAGAAAGCATTAGAATCAGATTCAGATGAAAAGTACGAGCCATAAACTCTAATAACATTTATTCTAATATTGGTAATAATGTAGATAAACCTAATAGTAACAATTAACGATTAACAATCTCGAAAATGAAAAGTATGGCAGATCTCTAAAACCCCTTTCATCCAAAAAGTTAAATGATTGTATAAGAGTTCATTACCATGAGTTTTCTGTAACATGTTCTAAACATTGTTTTTCCAAAAATTCCCAAGCAATGAGATATTAGTTTCCATTTCAACTTATTGATTTTTTTTCTTCCATTCGTTTTTTTGAATACTAATAGTATTCCTAAAAAGGATACATTTTTTTTAATACCGTTACATATAAGACAAATTATTCAACAAAAAATATTGTAGAGAGAAATAATTTTTTGAACAATTTTTTAAATTCATTATTGCATTTGTCCGAATAGATTTTTTACATGTCGTTTTCAAAGTTAAATGCAATATTTATTGTTTTTCCAAAAATTATGTTAAGTATTTATTACAAAGATAAATAAATAAAATGAGATAGTATTATAGTTGAATATATTATATGAAAATAAAAATATTGGCGTCAAAAGTAATAAAATTTATTAGGTGTTTTGGTATGTGTAAAAAATTTAAAAACGTCATGTAAAACAGAACAATGTGAGTATAAAAAAAGGGACATTATCAATTGACACCACATTGTCAAACTTAATATTTGACACCTCTGATAATTCTTTACCGTATAACTATATTATAAAACCGACCATTAGATTAAAATATTTAATTTTGATATATCTTATTGACATAATAAATGATTTTTGATAAAGGATTTCCGATATATGTCCATTGTTTGAGATCTCTACGACCTTTCAAAAGGAAGACATGTTACATTTAGAGCAGTTTGAAGGTTTGATAGGTAGCGGTAGAGACTTCTGCATAAGATTTCCAATTTTATAAGAACTGGTAATATATCTAATGGTTTAGATTCTAAACCTTTTATAAAGGCACACTATTTGAAATATAAATTTCTTTTAGCCCCTGAGTATTTTAAGGTGGAAACATTGGGTGCAAGCATACACTGTCCAATTTATAATATAAAAATATATTGATCTCACATAGACTTTGGAGTTATAGTTTCGCGTAGTTTTTCAGTAGAAAAAGTGTTTGCTTAAAAATAAAATAAATCATTTGTCACAACAGTAAATATAAAAGGTTAAATTTGGGAAAGTAGTAAAAGGTTTTAGAAGATCTCAAGATGGAAAGTGTGGTTTAAACTAGGTTCAGTTATGTTAAAACATTATTGCGATGTATAGAGCTATAGTTGGGTACAACCTCTGTGACTCTCAACGCTATGTCATTTATTAACCTCTTAAGCTAACTGAGATTCACAAAGTTATATCCCTATATAGCTTCCTATGACTCACAGAGCTGCAGCCGTTTCTAGCTTCTCGCAGCCCTGCGATTTATAGAGCTATATCTCTTACTAACTGGCTTCTTGGCAAACCAATTGGTCTTATGGAGTGTTATCTCATCCATCGTGTTAAGGGTGTAACGACATGCATTTATGGGCTCGATCATGAGACTTAACACGCAACAATTGCTAGGTTTAGATGCTCGCTCGTTCCACGCGAGGGTATTAAGGTATCGTGTCCTTTTGCCATATGAAAAGAGTCCTACCAAGAACTTAGCGCTTAGCTCTAGCTTCCCATAACTTTCAGGCTCTTCTAAGTTCAAGTTAACATTCAAGCAGTCTCTCTTGATCCTTTCATTGATGTTATGCCTAAGTACAAATTCATATCTAACAAACATTTTCCACTCCCATACCCGTTAAGGACCAAAGAGCTATATCATTAGTAATAAAAATGATCGGAATTTATTTCTAAAGGTTTAAGTTAAAACAATTTGTTAGAGCAATTGGTGCTACATTTTTATACATTGAGTTAATAAATAAATCATAACATCACCATGAAAATGGAAATGAAGATGAATATAAATGAAAACATAGAAAACTAAATTGATAAATTAAATAGAGTTAGTACAAGATTACAATCCTTGAAGGAGAGTGGTGAGCCAAAACATCACCAAGTAATTTAACACTAAGAACTCTATAATATAACCACCATGCTCATATATCAAGAAGTTGAGATGGAATGAGATCTCTAAGCTGATAACCCTAGCTGCAATCTGGCCTTTACAATTCTAAGATGAATTTTCAGACCCTTGGCACTAATACATGATTGTCCTTTTATAGTACAAGGCTAACCACTACAAGTTGTACCCTTTGGTCATTTTACACATGGGCTGCCCTTATCATATCCTACCTACTTTGGCATATTCCTAGGATTCCAATCATTGGGGACAACTCATATTGTTCCTCATTAAGCAATGTCCAGACTGGACCCACATGCTTGTACCATGTATAACTCGACCAGAGATTCATGATGATGCAGCTTTCCAATTCTTCCACAAAACAACCTTCGTCCACTCTACAACTTCCCACATATTTATAGTCATTCCTTAACCCACACCATCAAACATCATAAACAAGCATTACTAGTTCCAAATGATTAATTAACACTAAAACTGTAAAATTCTAAAATAGACACTGATTATATGTTTAAGCATTACAATCACTCAATTAGTTGTACATTATGGAGACTAAATGCAATGTGATAACCAACTTATTTGCCGATTATCATTAACCTTATACCCTAACTTTGGGTATCGTAGCCCGACGGAATGTAAGGCTTTTCTAATCCTCTTACCCATTACCGTCTTGATTTTCTTGTTAGTATTTTTTTTTTAAGATTCTTGTTAGTATCAAAAGATACTTTTTCATGATTGACATTTTCTTGTTTAGTTGATTCACTTTGAATTGTAAAAATGGTAACTTGTTGTATGCAAGAATGCTTTGCTTTCTCTTAATTTTCAGTATTTTGTCTTGTTGAGGTTGACACCACCATACACCTACATACCAATATAGCTGCTTCTTAAAATTAATAAATTAATTTATCACTCTAAATTTAGATTTTGCCAAAAATGTAACATCTCAAGATTCAGCCTAATGAGTACTGCCCATTTATCATAATCCCCCCTCACTTTAGAATTCTATCAATTACTTGAGTATAAAGGATTGTATGAGATTTGTTAGTGAAATTAGGGGTAAAGCTGTAATTGGCTAAAAATAGCCAAGATTATATGTGAATTTGGGCAAATTAGCAAGGGTAAAATAGCCATTTACTATCATCCATGTAACTACTAAATACTAATTAGGCTTAGGCCAAGTTGTTTGAAGCAAAGGGGCACGTTTTCGCTCCTCATTTACACTCCTAACCTGTGCTCTCACTCAGGGGTGGCCCTGAAGGCAGGCTCGAGGGGCGGGAGCCCAGGGAACCGTTTTTATAGGGGCACCAAAATTATTATTTTTATGTAGTAGTTTTTTTTTTGGTTACAATTTTTATGTAGTAGTTAGTAGTACTACATAAATATATTTCTTTTTAAATTGCTTTAATTAATTATTTTGAAAATATGTTTTTAAAGAATTTTGATTATGAACGAATCTTTTTCAATAAAAAATACAAGAAGAAAGACATTCAAATAATTAAAAGGACATAATTTTATTAATTCGTCCATGACACTAAAAATCTTAAGACCGGCCCTACTCTCACTCTATCACCATTCACCACCAAACCTTCATTGATTCCATCCCTTAACCTATAAACCATCATTCTAAGATTGTATTATGGTTGAATTCAAGATTTGCATTCAAGAGTCCATGGATGAGTTTGAAGGAAGGGAAAGTTGGGAGCTAAGGTTTCAAGAAGCTAAGGGAAGGATCAAGCCTCTCCTATACGTAAAAGCTATCATAATTCGTATGGAACTGCTGTCGGAAAAAACTATCATAATTTCCTGTACGTATGATGTTTTGGAATGGGACCTAAACCATTTGAAAGTAGACAAAATTTAACATGAAATAGGCTTTGGAATGGCTGAATTCAATTATATTATGACGGAGAAAACTGGGTTACAAGTTTCATCTTTTGAATTAAAAATCTCCACTGATGTGTATGAACTGCTCGTGTTATAATTTTGGTTATAGTGTTCGTATTGGAATGAGAAGTACTGGAGCTTCATTAGGGGCACAGAAAAAAGAGAGTTTGGAAGGTGATTGAAGGAACTGAACCTAAAGGTTGGACGTGGATAATATAGTCCGGAAGAAATAAGAAACTTGACGGGACTTGGGAATCATGGAAGCTCTTGAGCAGGAGTATATTGTTGATCTTAATATCCATGTTAGCCATGTTAGCAATGAGTAGCTCTTGAAGTAGCTACCTTTTAGTCAATAACAACTAGTTAAGTTGATGGTTAGAGAGCGTTATTTTGAATTATTAATCATGAGAAAATCTTCTATTTTGGAATCTTTTGGTCTTTGGTTTCATTTTGGAATCATGAGAAAATCTTCATATATTTTTTTAAATCTTTTGGTCTTTAATTTGGTTTCATTTGATTCGAGCTATTGAGATGAACCAAACTTTTTGTGAACTTGAATTGATTGAGTCAAGTTTGAGTCTTCAAAGTTTGTGACAAACTTGAGTCGAGTTTTAAACTGATCCAAATTTTATCGAGTTTCAAACTTATAAGATATGCTAAAGGGGATCATTCTCATAATCTCTGTCTCATTGGGTTTGGCTCTCTGAATGAGTTTAAGTTTGGATTGGTTAAGAGACATAATATAAGATATGCTAAAGTGGGTGGATTGTTGCTTCAACTTGTGATTGATTTTTTAGGTTTTACTAATTTGACAGACACATTCGGAACATAGGCTAGATGATACTTGTTTTTTTGTTGCTGTTTCATTCATTAATGAAATTGCAGGTCAAGTAAGATATTTCAACTACTTCACAAAGAAAGGTTCAAAGAAAAGCTACAAAGAAGAATTAATATTGTTGACTGGAGTCAAAGTTTTATTTGTTCATTATATGAATTTTATAGTTGTTCTTTTTTATGAGAACAAGACCATTTATGATTATTATTTTTTTATGTTAAGAAGGATATCATTTATGAGATTTTATATTTTTAATGTTATATTAATTTGTATGTATGTTAAACTTAATCTTTTTTTAATCCAAAGATCTATAATTGTTTGTTAAATTTACTCGCTTGGTCTTTTCTCACTTGATTCCCACTCGTTTTCTGCCAAGAACGAAGGCATGTGTATTCTCCTCCTCACCGATCTCGATCAACAATCACAACATAATTCTTAATTATTTTTTCCTCTATAATGAGAACCGGCAGCAATCCAATCCAATTTTTCACGATACTGCTATGGTGATATTTTAATTAACTATTCAATCATGGGTTTGTGGTTAAACACATAAAATTCCAGCAAACTCATCCAATCCAAATTACTCTTATATCACTATCGTCATCTTCATGGGATCTTTATCCCCCAAGAGGGGAAGGAGATGCATACCAGAATTGCATCGAAAAAGATTTTAATGTTAAAAGGGAATGTAGCTTAGCCAAAAGCAGGCTGCATCCATTCTTTTTGGGTAGATGCTTTTGCACTGTTTAGATTTTGAATTTTTGAGTGATGTTATTGTCTGTTTCTTTGTTATTCTTCCTTGACGCAATCTTCCTTGCAGAACCATCCCAATCGTCACGGCCACTCCAACTGCAATACAGGTGTATAATGGATTCAGCCTGCTTAACATGGAAACTTAACAAAAAATTAACAAGTTAACCTGGAAAATGATATACCTGAAGCATACATAAGAGATCGACCTATGAGTCTGTGGTACTGCTTGCGGGTTATTTCAGCTTCAGTTTTTTGAATGCGTAAATGAGGTTGCTCGGCAGCAGTTACAATTCGGTGAAATATATTGTTCGAATCCCCTAACTTCACACTGATTGGCATGGGAGCCTCTACTCCTATGTTCCGACTAACCTACAAAACACGTTGGCATGTCAACATTTGATGCAGTAAAGCATTTGCATGAAAATTTCTCAGCATCAAGAAAGAACACATGCCATGTTCAACTATACCCATAAATGAAAAAGATAACAGTATGCTCATCACTTTCTGCATTCTTCTGCGAGTTAGTATAGAAGGGTGACAAATATAAGGCCCCATTGGCCATTTCCTTTGGGAAAACATTTTCTATTTTCGTTTCCTAAAATTTATGCTCATTTAGATTTTTGAAAACAATGAAAAAGAAAGAATTATTTTCGGAAATACATCATACTTTGCTAGCATTTTATCTTCTCACCGTCGCAATAACCCATAGCACAAGTCTCTCATCTTATTAGCAAGTTAAAATGAACATATTCTATAATGTGAAAACTTTTTTTTCTCACCAACTAAACAAACCTTCCAAATATAATCAGATCAAGTGCAAAAAGAGTCATAAAATGAACTACATCGATATAAAGTTTCTAGCTACAATCTGCAACTGACGTATTAGTTGAACATATAAGACAAAAGACGAACCAATATTAAAATGCGCATGAAAGGGAACATGTTGTAATAAGTGTGAAAGTTGTCTAATATATAAAGCTTATAAGAGCAATCAAAGTTGAGACAATTGTAGAGAGCGCTTGAGCTCATCACTTTTCATCAAATAATATACCGTTTCTTGTCTTTATTTTACAGGTTCTATCATACCACATAAAATATCTATTTATCTAACCCATCTAACAATTAAGTACATCAATATGCATGTACAATTACGTATATGACAATGCAGATAGATAAAATAATGAAAAATACCATAGTTGCCTCTTGGATAGCCATTGTAAATGAATCTTGATCATCTTTAGCCGCAACTATAAGAGAAGGCACCTGAAAACCAGTGTCTTCTCCATGACGAGCAATTTTTAACAAGAGTTCAGATGATGCCTTCCATGAAGACTCATCAGACCTAAAATTAATATTTAGTCAGCTGAGCTCTATACAACCAACATTTTTTCAGGTACTTAGTAGAAGTTACCCACAATCTAGATCATAACTTGAACATGAAATTATGAATTCCACGCAAACACATAATGAGTTATAAATCTTATTTATAAGTTATTTAAAATGTATGTTCGTACTCCTTTCAATTTAAATTGTAAAAAACAAAAAAAAAACATTTAGTGCCCTAAAATATAAGTAAATTTAATTAGTTTCACCCCGGTTGAATGATGTCATTACTTCAGAAACATGTTCAGTGTAGGAAATACAATTACATTTTTGATAACATTAAGAAAATTAATTAGAGTAAACTAAAATTCTAAATTAGTGTAATATTAGGTATTTTTGTTTATAATAGACACTGAGGGAGTAATTTTCAATAATTAGGTTGAAAAATCAACCCATAATCCGGTGATCTTCGGCCTATAAGTTGTTTTAGGAGGTTCATCCAAATGCAGGATTGAGTTTTTCTAAATGTTGAAAAGTTGCTTATGAGCTAAAAATCCACGACAACGAGTTACAATTTTTGAGTTTATATATACCAAAGGCACCAAGTAATAATTTAACAGGGAAACCTATCCTTATAATGTTAAAAAAGGTAATCCATAGTTTCTATCATATGCTGGTATTATAAGCTTTAATATAAGTGGTCACCTGTCATGAACAAAAACTGCAATGTCACATGAGGCCAAAGACTCCTTGTTGGCCAGCAGCTCTGTGACTCCACTTTCAGAAATCTCTCTCAACACAAGATATTTTTTGTTTTCCTGCAAACAAAATGATAAATCATGAATTGGAAGAAATAAATGCCAACACACAAAATGAATACATCAAATTAAGACTTTGGTGTGAGAAAAGGTGAAAGAAATGAAATGTCTTGCTCTGTCACAATAGAAGTTATCAATTACCCTAGAAATATCAACAACATTTACAGCATAACGATCCTTATTGGTTGGATTGTAAGCTTCGGAATATGGCCTGCATTATAAATTTCAACAATAAAAAGATGATTCTCAATAATTAAAGACATGTTACCAGGAATCTCAAGGTAACAACTAAAATACCTTCCAATAAAGTAATTCAATAATGCAGATTTTCCAGCCTTCATAGGTCCAAAGATGAAGCACTGCAAGACATTTCTTTCTGAATGTTGTTTTTTGCGATTCACGTGTCGCCTCCTAGTCACACAGATAGCCGATGACGGATCACCAGGAAAGCCCATGTATACCAAGTTCTCCACACAAAAGATTGGGTTTAGAAGTGTCATGAGTACCCACTGTTCGGAAAACATATATTATAATTCAACGGTGATGCAAATTAAATGCTATATCCGTTGAAAAGATACACAGACCAGACATATAGTCATACATCATGATAAACTATCCATAGAAGCCCACCACTTTTCTACAATCATTGTTCAACAAAATACAAGGAAGAGGGGCTAGAGACAAAGATAAAAGACAAGTGCACCTCTGACAAAAATGCATCAAGTGATAGTCCTCCAATTGCATTCCTTTCTACAGCATCCTTGTATGGATATTCAATCCAGGGACTACAATTAAAAGTCACAAAATATCAAATAACATTGCCAAGAGTCCTAATTGACATTCAGACTCGGGAAAGACATACATATAAAAAATGTCGTAGCTTGACTTTGTAAAAAACAATGAAGAAAAGTCACAAGTATAGACCACATCCTTAAAGCATGTATGGACATTTGAATAATTGCACAACCTAAGAAAGATTACAAGCAATCTATCTACCTTTCCGGAGCGGTAGAAAACAATTCTTCAATTTCACCGGGTAGCAGCACCTTATCCTAGAGGAAGGAAAAGATAAGGTTAAAAGAGATAATACCCAAAAATGATTGGGAAGCAGCATGAAAATGTGAAATTAGTCAGGGTCATTTGCACAAATAACTCACAAAATCACCATCAAGTCCATCAAAGATTTTCTCCAAGAAACGAATTGCTTCATTTGTTAACTCAACACTCTGCAGACATTAAATCCAATGAGAATAGAATAAGATAAGTTTCTTATACTCAACAAAATGAATACAAACATGTATAACATATAAAGAACATAAAAAAATAAGGTCACAATTCATCTGAAAAGAAACACCTGATCAGGTGCACGTTTCAAAGGTGGAATCAAATTATCAGGAAGCTTGATATCATCATTATATCCAAACTTCCTGAGCACGGTCCATGTTTTCTCACGGGGCATTTTTTCTAAGAAGAGGGCGTGAAGAGATATAAATCCTGCCAAAGAAAGTCCTCGCTCATTCACACCTTCAGGCAATTTTTTTCGCACAACCTTCTTTACAACCAAAATTTCAGATGGTTGAAAAGGAGCATTAAAACATTTAACCTGTAGAGAGTTTAGTTAGATTTTTCACAAATCTTATACACAATACACAATTATTATTTTTTGGTACAAAATACACAATTTAACCTACCACAACATAACCTACCATAACACGAGTGTGCATGGTTCATGAACCAAACCAAACCAAACTAAACCAAATTTTTGGTCTGGTTCAGTTCTTAAACTTCTTTCTTTCATTAAAACTGGTTTCTTGCAAGGGGTGGAAACTCTCTATTGTTGCTGTAACAAATCCTATCTCGTGTTGAGAAACCAGCAAGCAAAGGAGTAAATCAATTTGGGAGAGATTTTCTCAAATGTACTTGTTCTTTGTTCAATCAAAATCGAATTCAGCATATTTGGCCGATAGTATCTCAACAAAAAACGTGATAGCTGCAGAGAGACCACTTGCATCGTTGTTTTCTCTCCACAGCCATGTACAGTGCTCCTCTTTTTTTATTTTCCTGGTTACTTTCTCTTCTATTTTCTTCTCTTAAACAACACACAATTGTTTTTCTTTCTTGAACAATTTTGCAATTTCTCGTTCTCACTCTGCATTTATATGCTATGTTGTTTTTTTTTCTATACTTTTCTTTTGTGAACTTTACTTTTTACTTATTTTAATTTTTTTAGGAGATCGGTGCACAATAGTAGAGATACGTGTGATTAAAGCAGCAGAGCGACAGTGACATGATTAACTGGTTTTTAAAAGTGAATACTGGTTTTCTATTTTTATAACGAACGAATAAGTTTCTGTTTTTTTAGCAAAATGGTTTGGATTTTTTAAATAAGTTCACCGGATTTTTCAAAATGGTTATAGTTTACTGGTTTTTTGAGCATAGCTAAACACGTTGTGAACAAACTTGTATTCAATCTACAAGGTGTCAGACTATTATATACTGTGATAATAAACAATCCACAGTTTTGAAATTTAATACGAGAAGAAAAAAATAAAAAACCTGATAAATATTTAGTTCATCATCGCTAAGGGCACCATCTCCGTCACGATCACAGAGGATAAAAATCCGCTTCAAAGCCCGCACAAATGGAGGTTTTAGTGTCTGTGACTCCTTATCAAATAAAGGAGCTAAGGGATAAATTGGGCATTCTTCTGTGCTAAGTAGAAAGCTTCAAAGACCTTCAACAAGGAAATTACAATAGTATATGAAACAAAATCAATATATAATTATAGCACTTTTAAAATAAGATTTAAAAAACGGATGAGTTTGATTGCAATAGCATAAATAAAAGATACCTGGCTATTCCTATATGCTGAACACTCATGGTATGCTTCAATCTCTCTGAACTGCTGCATTAGTGGTGACATCACCTGTTCTACGGTCACATGTCGATTTACCTGCTGATTTTCATCTAGCAGATCAAGCTTACATCCTACCACTACAACTGGAGCTTTGACCTGTTCATGAAAGTTCAAATATCTATGTCAAGCATACATCCTCTAAAAATGGAAAAAACAAGAAAAAGAGAAAAGAGGATGAGAACCTTTGATTGGCGAAGATGAGGAAGCCAAAATGTGCTTAGATTTTGAAGTGTGTCAGGGCGATCACATGCATACGTGAGGACAACAGAGTCAGCCCGCTGTAGTTGAACAACTCGATCAATGTCATCAGCACTAAACAAGCACAAGAAGAATAAAGTGAAACAGTGAAGGTATCATTTCAGACATTTCCGAAGCAATAGCCGCACATATAGAAACATAAATATGAATTGGCATTTGTTTCAGGTACTTTACAATTAGGCAAAAAGATGATGTATGTTTAATAACAAAGAAATCATAACAAAATAACAACAGTAGAAAAATTAAACAGCGGTGGTTACTTAACAAACAAACTAATAAATCCGAATTAGAATGTTACCGGGAAGAAGTGTCGATGATGGTGATTGGGACACGATCACGATACTTATGTATAGGTAGGTTTTGGGGAGGCAACACAGGGACAAGAATCTCCTCGAAATTATTGGAGGCCACGGCACGGATGAGGCTTGATTTACCGGTTCGATTGTCTCCTACGACAACAATACGAACTTCGGTGCGGTAGCCTCGGTGTACGTTATCTCTCGGCATATAAAGATACAGAAAGAAGAAACCTAAAATCAGTATGCCAAAGGAATGAATGACGTGCTTTGGAGTGTGGCGAAGAGAAAACTAACTCTGTATCAAAACAATTCTTTGCTCTTTGGCCTGGCAGCCCTAGCAAAACGCTGTCACACTTCCTTTAGGTATATTACAACATTCCTTTTTAAAACTAGAGTTAAAATTTTATTCATGCTATAAACATGGATAGTTACGAGGTACCTTTTTTTACCCCTATTGAACTCTTTTTGTATTTTCTCCTTAGCTCCGTCCATGGCCTCATTCTTGCTTTAAATACTTACCCTAATGTCATGGTATGGTCATGGTGGTTTCAATCCTAAGCCGTGTTTGTTTAGCAATACTAGAGGGATAGGCATAATCTATCATATATAAAAGGAAAATCATTACAAAGGTTTCATTTGTGTTGACAACTAAATAATCAATCATATGTTTAGTTATTTATATCATACTTGATTCTCTTCTATGTGCATGGTTTATTTCGTTTTCCTTTTGTTGTTAGTTATATGAAGTTGTAATTATATTCTTGCACTTCGTAGAAACTATTGATCTATGTTTTCATTCTTTGTTGGATGCATGAAAATAGTGTTATATTGTGACCCTTTTCTAGTTTCAAATTTTAAGCTGGGAATACTTGTTAGTTCTTACATAAATGTCAATCATGAGTTTTTGGTAGTCGATCATTTTATCTTTTAATGAATGTTTGTCCTATTTTTTGTGTATGCAACTTTGGCCTTGCTTCTTATAATTGTATCAAATAGGTATGTAAAGGGATTCGTTATTACCTCCGTCCCTAAATATAAAAAAAAGTGGATCTCTTTTTATAAGATCCCTTTAATATTTCTAAGTACATTAATTAATTCTTTGCCAACACATCCTTATTTATTCTATATCTTTTTTCTTCAATTAGCATTAAATACTATATTGAAAACATACACTAATTCTCTCTCTTAAAGGATAAAATTGTAAAAATAGTAGCAATTACAAACAAATTTTTTACCATTTTCAATTTTCTTAATTCCGGTTATTTTTTAAAAGGGCCTTATAATTATGGACGGAGATAGTAGTTTATAGGATTAGGTTCCTCTTAGATCGAGAAAAGTTCTAGAAGTGTCTGAATTTTTAGAGGTAGTTGCTATTTGTGTTGTGCAATTTGCAAGATTTGAGTCTTATTGTGTGTTGTCATAGCATCTAAATATTTATATAAAAAAGAAGAAGAAGAATATCCAAATATATTTTTATTTATAATATGAGTTTAAATGGTTAGTATTGTTCCTCAAGTCGGCTTAGCCACTGAACTAACATGAAAATTAAAGGCAGAAATCAAGAGTATGAACCGGTCAAAAACAATCGGACTATGATTCTCTGCATTTTTAAAAAAAATGGAAAATTTCATGAGAAATGATATTTATACGATTAATTTTAGACAACTTTTGTGACAACTATTTTTCTCTTTTTATTAGAAAAAAATAATAGAGAGAATGAGAGAGAATTAAATCACGTGAGTGTGAGAGAGATGGCTGTTCTAAAAGTTGTCAAAAAAGTGGTCAAATAGAGTTTTCTATTTTCTTTTGAGAATTGATGGAGAAGATCTGAAGTCAAAATAAATGGACCATGGAAACATTTACATCCACATCACGGATTAGCGACATCCATGTGTGTGTATAGTCATTCAGTGGATTGCGCCAAGTATCATTTCTGTTTGCTATATGGAGGCAATCTGAAATATGAATTTATAAAAACCCTTAAAACATATCCAAGTCCGGGTCCAAGTAGCTGAAATCGCTTTCATGAAACTCTACTTCTGGTTCATGGATATGATCATCCTCCTCAAAAAGGAAAGGCGCAATTTCTTTAGATTTGTCGGGATCTTTGTCATTCGTCTCTATAACTGAAACAATCTTTTCCTTGATACTGTTTTCCATTATTTCAGTTCCAACATCTTGAGACTGTAATCCAAGCAGAGAAAAACATTCTCTCTGGAAATCTAAGTCACTTGAAGACAAGATAAGTCCAGCAATTGTTTGAGCAAGATCAGGGGCATAATTGCGAACCTGAAAGTGAAGACCAATATTAGGCTGCAAAGTTGATCAATAAATTAAATGAAACCAACGAGAAAATACAGAAAATGCAAAACAATCTTACAACCCAGGTACTCATGCAAAGATGGATATGAATCATTCAATAGATATAGCACATGTTATGAAAAGAAACGCAGATGATAGAGTGAATGTGAATGCAAAACTACACAGTATTAATAGACAAACACATATTGTAGATAATAATGCATACAAAGAGTACATGTTATGAAAAACCTTACACCAAACCAGGTTGCAAAAGGCCTACTCAAAGATGGGTTTGTTTTCTTCGTTTTAATTTTCACTTAAAAAGAATAAAGTGAGATCAACCAACTAATTTAATTTGGAAGTCTTAGGCTTTTAACAGCAGACTCTCAATCCTCAAAATCCTTAGTAGAGAAGAGGGAAAACAGGTCACATGCCCATAAAATTTGGTCAAGAATGCAAAATTTATAGGGGAATGCTACTTTGATCTATCTGTCACTCATATCCAGCCTGAGACAGGAAACTTCGCTAACAGCTACAAATGCAGGATCCTGGCCATACTCGAATATAGACTGGATAGTTATACATAAAAGGAATTATGCGATGAAAATTCAGTTCATTGAATGGGAAATCAAGCTGTTAAGAGTTAAGACATTTCAGTTTATTGCCTTTCTGTTGATACTTTTGTTCTTTTGAAAAGGAGTGGTGGCTGCCCCTTACAGAGGGAGGTTTTATTGTGTACAAAATTCATTGCGAGAGGCCATAGATCACAAATGTGCGAGAGAGAACGACAGATAACTAAATATGAATTTACCTGGAGGGCACGGGAACTTAGAAAATCTCCAGAATGATTAGCCTTCAAGTCATCCAGAGAAATTTTAACAGCTCTTTTAACAAGGCTTCTTTCAAGTTGAGACATTTTCCTTGGCGTGGGTAGCACCGTCTTACCAATACGTCAAGGAAGTAAAAGTCACATACAGAACAAGAAATTTTAATAGATATATACCACCATACTACACGGACCAAATGGTCATATCATACTCATATATTCATGTAGGGAAACAAGTATATTATTTTGACTAGCATATGTATTATATTTACCTCGAAGTACATTAGATGTAATTTAAACACTAAAATTTTGAGTTGTATACTGGTTTTGTCAAAAGAAAAGGTAAATCTCTCATGATACACTAGATCACCTAAAATTTGAGCCAGAATTGCTATATTATCACTTATTAGTTAATAGATATAATAGAAAAAATCCAAAGAAATATTTTGCAACAAAGCATCAAGAAACCATCAAAGAAAAAGTAAAAACAAAATGTGTTTTAACTGTCCAAGATAAAGAGAAAAAAAGGATCTGTCCAATGCTGGATATTGTTTTAGATATGAGTGGAGGACAATATCAATGTGAGTATCAGTAGGCAAGTTTTCCCATTCTAGTAATGCAATGCCATCAAGCTCTACTATACCCCCTAAATGCAAACCATATCTTTTCCAGTCAATACTTTTCAATGCCTTCATAGAAGATTGAGACATTGCACATGGTGAAAAGTCCTTGAAATACAAAACCTGATACCAAACATTGTTAGTTATCATCGAAACTAATTGACAGATAAGTTAAACCTATACAACAAATCAAACTGAAGCATATAACTTGCAGGACTAGTTCAAGTACCTCTGTTTTGTCACCATATTCCCTGAAACATGTAGTGTTCTGAATTGACATATTACTTATTACTATGACCGCTTCCATCACTAATTCAGTGTGCAGACAGTTTTCAGTGCAGCAAGCCACTCCAACTTTGAGATCCTCCCTACCAACGGTTCAAAAAGTTGGTAATTCAAATCTTTTAGTGTTATACTTTGAGAATCTTGGGTCCCTTTTTTTATTCAGCGTGCCATATCCACCAATGAAGTAAATATTTGGAGAAGGCTCAGACTTACCAGGCAAACCAAGTTCTCAGTTACCTCTAGACATGATACAATTTCTTTTACAATTTGTATGCAATGTATGTAATGTTACAACCATCAATTTAAATGGACCCAGTTAATAATAACATGTCATGAATCACATGTAAATGGGTCAACTGTTGTGCATACTAGACACCAAAAAGTGTCTGGTCATATCATACGTTAAGGGTTCTTCTACAAAGAATTAAAAACTACTATGCATTATACTTACCATGCACATAGTGTAGCAAACAGGGAGATTTATGGTTCAACTAATAATCAACATATCACAAAAATCGTCGGATTATGTCTACAAATAATCAATCATATTTGAAGTATAGCAAAGCAGAAAAGATATCTTCCAAAATCCTGAGCATTTAGCTTTGGGAAAGAAACCAAACTACTGATTCTTGAACAAAAACATTATGTTTCTGAATGATAAACATGGAGCTGACTTGAGATAGGGAACGTACCAACTTGTGAAGCAAGAGTTGCATTTGATACTTAAGTTATTTCCATGCTTAAGTACGTAGTCTCCGAGGCCTGACTTAAGATGTTCAAGACTTGATGCTGAGATTGGTAACTGCTTGCACGTATTTGCAAGAAAAACCTTTTCATATCGTGATTCAGGTACATCACAATCTTCTGATACTAACTGAACTACAACATTCTGGACAGAAAATCAAAGTAAATAGCTAAAACTGTGTCAGAATCTCAATCAAGTATGTATAAGTGATGAGTATCATGGAGCCATCGGAAGCGAATTAAGGAGAAGTGTTGGTGGAAACTCAAAAATGAAGAATTGGTGGAAAGGACTAGAAATGAGGCGCCACACTCATTATGTCTCCATTATCCAACAACAACATGGCTCTTTTAGTTGGACATATTGCTTCTTAATAAAAGAGCCATGATGTTGTTGGATAATGGAGACATAGAGAGTGTGGCGCCCCATTTCTAGTCTTTTCCACCAATTCTTCATTTTTGAGTTTCCACCAACACGACTCCTTAATTCGCTTCCAATGGCTCCATGATACTCATCAATAAGTTTATATGGTTACTGTGGACTATATAAACAATATTCTTTTTGACTCAAGATTGTATAAATGATATAGAAGTGCAATTTTCACTCTGATTTGTGGAATTATTAACTGTTGATAGCATTAAAGGCATGCTGAAGTTTCAATATGAGGTTTTGCATTAAATTTATAAGGTTACTTCAGATTATATCAACAGTATAGACTTGCCATTCGGCAATCTGATTTGTCAGAATTATGTTAATTGTTGTTAGCATATGTGATGGAAGAAAAATACTCTCCAGCTGCACCATACACACACTGCAACTTTTTTTTGTTTGTTTGAAAGAATATGAGTGCCTTTGAGAATTCTGCAGTAATGACAGTTCAACTTACAGGAATATTTAGAATCAGCACCTGCAAAATCAACAAATAAAAATATAAACAAAAGGAACATGGAAATTGAAGAATGTTTTGCAGATAAATAGTGATGTTAGAACTTCAATAAATTCCTTCGAACAATATAGCTTCAATATTAATATGCATTAAAGAACTAAGTTGTCACAAGCTTGGTACACTCAGGCTCAATAAAGCTACCTTCATATTTGTGCTTGTGAGTGTTTATCACTAATTTGTTTTGGTTCTTTTATTTCTTATTTACCACTAGTCCACTACGACTTCCTGTTTTCAGAGTGTCGGTTTAGTGCATAGAAGAAGCACTAACATTCTTTGCTTTCTCAATATAGCAACATCTAATACGCCAAAATTGCTTTACATGCTGCCCCAATGGAGAAATGCAAAATATATACCCAAACCTCTAATGTGTAGTCTTACACACTGTCTAGAACTGTCAGTGCTTTCTAATAATTGAAACATTTGTCACAGCGCATACCGATGTTAGTTTAAAGCAAAATATAAATTCCTTTTTTTCTGTAGCATTTAACCAAGTATTCTTGGTGTGCTTCTAACTGCTAACCAGGAAATATGCCTCAGTAGATTCAATCTTTGTTCAGGCTTAAAATTTTTCAATGACTATATGAAATGATAGTTATTTCCCTAGAAATGTTGGATGACAAGGCAGTAGGTAGGCACTCTGACAAATGAGGCATTTGATAAATCAGATGTTGATTAAAAATATTGGCATACAAGAATTTAAAAGTTCTATAAATCACCATTGATTTACTTTTTGCGACAAAAATAAAATTTCACCAAGTAGACAATTAAGTCGACATACCTTCTCTAGGAGGCCATGAATTTCAGCCAGTAAGAGATCAGGGTTAACAAAAGAAGAGAGGCAAACTTCACTACCACTGCAAAATAAGACGACCGCCCAATTTTTAAAAATAAACTTAACCAACAAACTAGTCTTAAATCAATGAAGTTCAAGTAAATTTCGTGCCTGAATTTTGCACCATTTTTTGAGTCTGAAGTTAGTCTAGTTATTCTGGAGGAACCACTTTCTTTCAGATTTATCTGATAATTATGTATCTCGCTATCATTGATACCTACCATTTCCATAGACTGCGATAAGAATCGTGATAACAACAAAACTAAAATGGCAACAAATATTAAATAGTTGAAATCTATGTCACTCTTAAACCATGAAGTAGTACAATGGCACCAAAGAAAAACTTAAACATTTGTCAGATTTTCACACGGTTAATAAAAACAGAGTTCATAATTTCATATCAAAAGTACCTATAACCATTAAAATAATATCCTAGAAACATCTTCCTCAATATATGACCTCCCACATTATAATCACACACGAACAATTCAGTTGTCCAGATACAAAACATAATGATCTCTTTTTGAATTTGTGCACATGGGATATGGATCTGTATATGTTTAATGTAATCAAAACGGAACTACCATTAGAACATTGAACTTACTGGTGGTTTTGATAGAAAGCATTCCATCTGTTTCACAAAATTAAAATCATCAATCAATACATATCTACAAAATGCAAATTATTCAAAGGAGGATAAAACATCAACTCTGCTGATAATCATGACTTGTTCAGTTACCCCAACTGTCAGCAGCATTTGTGAATGAAACTCTCAAGTTTTGAATTTCCTCTAAGCTGCTTCCTATGCCAGTATCAGAGACTGCATACAATAAAAATTGAATATTACTATTACAAAAATAAAAATAAAAAGATACATTTATCTTATAAGTTATAACCTTTGTAGCACCAGCACTTTTGAACGAAGACGTGTCCAGTGTCCGATAATGACAGATGTAATTACCTTCAATTATATCGTTTACTTGAATTACTACCGGTGACAATGTGTCACTGTCATTTTATTAAATTTTCTTAAATTACTATCATTGTGAACATGTCAGTGTCATTTTCTTAAATTACTATTAATGTCAACGTGTCCGTGTCATTTTCTTAAATTTTCTATTCGCTAAAATTGGACTGGTAATACCTCCAACATAACCGATAAAGCATGTCGCAAAAAATTGAACCCAAAAACTCCACTGACATTACTCACGAAACTATTTCCCTAAAAATTGAAATTATTGCATGACATAGCTATAAATAATTTCGAAAAAATATAATTAAAATACAAAACAAAACAACAAGATCTAAATTTAGTCTCAAACATAGTTTTACAAATTCATCCAATTACGAAATTCAACACGAAAATGATATTAATTAACGAACGAGGGAAAGAGGATTACTGGAAATTCGAAGAGAAGGACTGGAAGATGAAGAGCGAGTGAGAATAACCGAGAGTCTGCAAATCTGCTCCGATAATCGGCATCGCTGATATGCTGAAGAAATTAACTGCAATCGCAAATGTAGATGAACAAATAGAAAAATCGTAGAAACCGAATTTGAACAGATTCACAAAATCGAATCGACGAGGAAATGATAGAAAAATAAATGTATGCGGAAATTTTGTTGCGAAGAGATTATGAAGAAGAAGAAGAAACTCACGTGCAAGCAAAGTTTTTGAGATGAAGAAAACTCCATTTTAAAAATTAAGCACTTTCTCGTTTGCGCGCTGAAAACTAAGCTACGGTTTTGAAAATCAATATTTATACTGAATCAAAAAGGTGGACCCGATAAAGTATGTCTACCAATTGGCTTCAGTCGATCGATAATTAAGGGCTCGTTTGGATAAATGGCTTATTTGCAGCTTTCAACACAAACATTTGTTTTTGTAAAGGCCGTAAGTTGTTTTTATAAATTAAATTGGAAAAATTTATGAAAATAAATAAAAAAAGCTTATGAAAGTTCTGTGAAACAATTCATAAAAAATTATGTTAGTAGATAAGTTTAAATAAGTCAATCCATTAGATCTTAAGGGTGTATTTGTTTGAGCTCTTAAAATATATAGATTTTGTGTTAAAAAAATCTAGAGAATTATTTTCTTGAGATTTTTAAAAAAAAAAATGAAGTTATATATGTTTGTTTACTACTCATAAAAATCATTTTTTTAAAATAATAATTTTTAACTTGTTTATGTGTTACTTCCTTGTTTTTTAAAAGATATATTTTGAGAAAAACTAATCCTAATGACTTTTCATTTTAGAATCAATTTTTTTTTTTTATGAAATGGTTTTTTAAAGGCTTAATTGCAGTTTTAGCCCCCCCTAAATTTCAAGAAGTTGCGATTTTAGCCTCTAAGAAAAAAAACTACAAAATTGTCCATTAAGTTTTGACCATGTGGCAGTTTTGGACCCTAGGCCAATTTTGACTCGTCAACGCATACGTGGATGCCATGTGTATTTTTTTTATATTTTTTTATTTTTTTAAATTTTTGTAATTAAAAAAATTAAATTTTTTAATTAATTTTTTTTATTTTTAATTATTTTAAAAATATATTTTTTTATTAAAAAAATAAAAACAGTTTTTTTAATTATTTAAAAAAATTATTTTTTATTTTTTTAATATTTTTTTATTAAAAAAAATTAATAAATACACACGTGTGCGTTGATCGAGTCAAAATTAACCTAGGGGGCCAAAACTGCCATAAGGTCAAAACTTAAGGGGCGGTTTTGTAGTTTTTTTCTTAGAGGACCAAAATCATAACTTCTTGAAACTTAGGGGGCTAAAACTGCAATTAAGCCTTTTTTAAAAGATCCCAAACAAACACTTCAAAATGACAAAAATTATTTTTTTATAAAGAAAATATATATTTTCTTCTAAAAATATATTAAACAAACACATCCTAAGTCTAGTCCATAAGTTCATAACTCATTATGACAGATATTTCTTTTTAGAATCAGACGGTCACTCTTTAGCAAAATTACTAATTTTAAACTTAAAACTCATTCCTTCAAAAAGAAAATTTTTTTTAAGGGAAATGCTAAAGAGTGCTCTTGAGACATTGGATTGGATAAGAGAATAAAACTAGAAGTATTGTATTGAAAAATGGTGAAAAATGATGAGTGTAACTTCTAAAAAGTCAAAATGTTGCTGAATCTAATGCAAACACACTACTTTTGATTTCCTTAACAAATATCTTTAGAGAACTTGTTAGCATAACTTAGGGGGGGTGTATTGGATTGAGATTTTAAAAGACTATTTTGATAGAAAAAATCTTGAAGATTTTAAAAGACTTTGTTGGATTGTATTGACTTTGTGAGATTGTAAAAGACATTTTTTAAAAGACTTTTTACAATCAAGATTCTTGATGCAAGATTTTA
>Ga0228710_1004245_pt1 | contig 22651 bp, 9 predicted proteins | sample MedpolnodulmetaG_FD_177995 | JGI IMG/M metagenome (GOLD analysis project Ga0228710, IMG submission 177995) | Root nodule microbial communities from Medicago polymorpha collected in Santa Monica, California, United States - pink nodules | ecosystem: Host-associated > Plants > Roots > Nodule...
CTTAGATTGTCTATCCTCTTCATCTTTAACGCTTGTCTTGGTATATATTTACTTGAGTCATTTTGACCTTGTCATATTGTCAATTTGATCACCAATTTATTAAATTATTATGCTAAATTCACAAAGATTCTTTGTTTCTCATGATTATCTTTTAACCAATGATTAAAATACCAATCTAGGGATCGTAAGATGTAGAGTGTAGGTTCTGGTGCTGCAAGAGCAACATCTAAAGGCATGAGTTATAAAGTAGACTTTAGTGACATGGCATGAGAAGATAGATGTGATCATTATTAACAAACATATAGATATATTTTCTTAATAAAAAATTCTTCTTCGAGGAAAAAAAAAGATATCTTGGTTTTCTAAATTTTTTGCTCACAATACCATTATGATGATGTACTATGTTCTTAAACGTGGAACAACATGCTGAGATCCTTTTGGTATGCTATCAAATTTCCTTTTTCCTTTTAATGTATCATTACTTATGTTGTTCTTACAGCTTCTAAATCATTTTCCATGAAAGGATCAGATTTGGGATAGGCATCAAACAATTTCACCAACATGGTATTTAGTTCTGGATTAATATCTTAAATTAATAATAATATTCGGGTATTTTTGCGGGTACCCATCGGGTCTGGGTCCAATTGTCATCCCTATTTCACAAAAACATAAGAGGTAGAGATAGAAAATGAATCAAGAGGATATGAGAGAGAGAGAGAGAGAGAGCTTGGGGTTGAAGAGATATGAGCTAAAGTGAAGCCTAAGGTAGGGTTCTTGAAGACTAAAGGTAAGGGGGATGGTTTCCTTTTCATCATTAAGCTATAATCTCTTATTTTCAATTATGGGTTTAAGTGCTTTAGTGTTAATTGTGACTTTTGTGATTTTTGAAGGATGAAATTCTTGCTTATACTTCAAGTGTAATTGTGGGTATGATAAACTTCATGAAATTGTTGTGTTATGTGCTTAAAGTTCATAGTTGTTGTTGTTAAATGATTTTGATGATTTTTGCTTATATGAGTGTAAATCATGAATTGGTGAGTGATTGTTGTTGACATATGTTTGAATTCACTTCATGAATGTTTGTTGATGTTTGAATGAATAATGAGAAAATTGTGGGTTTTGGTGAAGAATGAGCATAATGATGATTTTGGTGAAAATTGATGTTATGATTCCATGCTTGTTGTTGTTTTGATTGTCTTTTGATGTATATAAACTAATGTACAAGTTTTGGGGACAAATTTGGGTCAAAGGGGATCAAAATCAGGGTTTTTGGATGAAAATTGGATGAGTTCCCGAGAGGAAACCCAAAATCTGGGTTCCCCTATGCTGGTGAACTCGCTGTAGCGAGTGATTACTTGTTGTAGCGAGTTGCTTAGTACAACAACCCATGATTTTTACGTTCCGGGCACTTCAGGGCCGATCCGGACTTTCCTAAATGATTCTTTTGATGTATTAAATTATTGTCATACTTTCTAAACCTTTGGAAACATCAAATGAATTAGATTGAACTTGGTTTTGTGAATCGAAGCTATAATTTTTGAAAAATGTTCAAGGTTGTTTGTTGTAATCATGATTTATAAAAATGTTTTGGATGGTATTCATGAGCTTTAACATGGTTGGCTTTGAAAAATGGAATTCGTTTGTAAAGTGACAAATCGAGTCGAACTTAGGTAAATTTTGAGATTGATGTGAATTGGCCTATGATGCTTATATGCATATGCTAATGTGGTCATATGTGAGTAGTGTATATGCTTGGTTGAGGTGTTTGAACTTGTTTGACATGTTTTGTTGAATAACTTAGAAATTGATAAAATGATACAAACTTAAGTGAATTTTGGAATCAATTAGAATTGGTCTATGATGCAGATATGTATATGCTACTGCACTCATATGCGAATTGTGTATATACTCGGTTGAGGCATTTGAACTTGGTTACCTTTATTTTAATTAGTGGGATAATCGGAAAGTGCTAGTTTTTATAAACATATACGAACTTTGTCAAATTAATACTTTTTAGTTGGGTAACTCGTAGGAGACTTTGAATTCATGTTAGTATGATAGAATAAGAATGAATCAACGATGATTAGGTGTTTAATATGATGAATATCATAATGTGGATAAATGTTTGTATTTTAGGTGAAATGTGAATTTGAAACTTTATCGTTTCCTTAAGGTGTTAATTGTTGATAATGAACTATGATGATGTTTGATGAAGATTGTGATAATGTTTGATGGTGATTATGATGATGTTTGATGATGATATGTGTATGATTCTTTTGGTGATTTTGACTTGATAATATGATGATGACGCTTGTTTGAATTATGACTTGTTGATTGTGTGGATTGTAAAACTTGATAATGCCTACGGTGTTGATCTATGAAGAAATCTAATTGGAGGTATACTTTTACATTGTTTGGTGATTATATAGTTGGTGTTAGGCGCATTGTCGACTGTTACTTGAAGTCCATGCATCATGGTCATATTGAGTCATATGAGAAATGTAAAAGGAGGTGTACTTTTACATAGGTGAAATACGTAGGAGGAGGTGTACTCTTATGTGAGTGTGGGTTCAAACGGTAAAATTATCTCTGGAATCCTATGGTACCAAATGCATTTGATATTTGGTGAAATTGTGTCATATTTGAGTATGTGATTTGGTGATTAAGTGCATTGGTGAAACATGGTGAATTATGTGAATTGTGATCGGTGAATTATATGAATTTGGTGATTTATATGATCAGTGAATAATGTGAATTGTGTACAAATGTGAACATGATAATGTTGGTTATTCTTGATGATGCTTATACACTTGATGAATCTATTTGATGATAATGATTTTGGTAATAGTAGTGAGGTGAGAATTATATATATAAGATTTGGTGATTCTTTTGATAATGATGATTTCTTTGCCTACACTTTGAAAAGATGAATTGTTTGTGCTGAGTTGATTAGGCAAGAGTCAATGCGATTTATATGATTGATGTGAATTAGATAAATTGTATGCATTAGAAAAAGTATGTGCTTTTTGCAAAATGAGTGAAGTTGTATGTATGCTTATACTTCCTAAATGATAAATTTGGTGAAGTTTAATGATTGAGCTAGATAGGGAATGAGGTAAGAAATTCTTATATTGATTGATGTTGTTAAGTGATGTACTTTGTTGATGATTTGATTAAAGAATGAATATGTTTTATGTGTTATGATAGAAGTATGATAACATGGTTGGTATCTAATTGAAGATAATATTCATGTGGTGTTAGTATTCTAGGAATGTTGAGTATGTATATGTGTTATGCATGGAATCCTTGAATACTTATGTTTGATTATACTTTCATTATGAAATGTGAACTAACCCCAGTGGTCATTCGATTGGCTGCCTACCTTATTTGTATGGATGGGTAGACGGTGTGCATGAGTAGTTTTGCTTTTCTTGGTGAGTTGTTGGAGGCTAGCTTTGGAGCTACCTCGTGTTTTGTTTTTAGAGTCTTAGTGTGTCGGCTCTGATTAGGGTGTATATCTGTTTATGTCTTATGACTTGTTGAGATTTTTGTCACTCAGTGTGTGGAGATGAGATTTTATATTTGGTGATGTAGTATGATTATGTTACATGACTATTTTGGAGATTTGATGTAGCTGTTGTTGAGATTTGATGATATTATATTCCGCTACAATGTTTTGAGAAAATTATTTATGCACGTGTGAACTTATAGAAGAAGTAGCATCTAAATCCTTTGTATAACTTGTATTATTTGCGTAATTTATCTCTTTAAGGGTTTAGGATGTTACATGGGGCCTTACTCTCTCAGTTGATTTAGGTCTATCCCTCCAATGTTAAGTTGCAACTGTTGGCACACGGTGATCCTTATGTGTGGGGTCTTACTCCGTCAAAGGTATTGAAACATATACTTAACTTGGCATTCCTAAATTTCTAAAGGTATGATGGCCAGTGTTCCTAAAGGTTCTCCCATCTATGAATCTTAGGTATCTCATAGCACATTCTCCATATCGGTAGTTCTACAAATGGACAACTCTATCAGTGTCTACCTTACCAAGGGTCGAAGATAATATTTATACTAGGTTTTATTTATCCTTAGAGTCACTTGTTTCCTTAATTAATAACTAGTTACATCCTAGGTTCAACAAATTTTACTCAATATTAGTAATGACACCTCCTAAATACTTACTACTAGGGTCAACTTTCTTTCGGTATATTTCACTAGTTACTAACCAATTAGTTCTAATATAGGCAGATATAAATATCAAGATATAAGCATCAACATTAGGCTCTGTCACAACCTAAGTACCTAAACTAGGGTTGCGCTCCTTTGAAATAAGCTAAACCTAATAAAACTTAATTTCGAACAAAAATAACTAAATAAACGATATTAAATTAAATAATTATCCAACAAAAAAATTAGAGGTTCATCTTAGATCCCTAGTCTTTAAATATCTAGTTCTTCTGAACAAAAAGAGAAGATTGAACTCCTCCTGAAGCTCCTAGAATCGCCCTCCTCTTGAACTGCTCTAGTTCTGAACAAGAAATTATGAATGAGGAAGGCGGTATTTATAGCGAAAGTTTCCACCTGACTTGGGCTAAAATCATGGGCTTTTAGGGACGAAAAAGTCACAAAAAATTACTTTTTTCGCAAGTCACTAGGCGCCAACCGTCCTAAACCATGCGCCAGGCACATGTGCCTACCGGGTCTAGGCGCTTGGCGCCCCCTAGCATGCGCCTGGGCGTTTTCTGCAACCTTCTGGGCGGCTAGCACCCCATCATGTGCGCCTGGGCGCTTCTGAGTGTGTTCTGGTGCTGAAATGTATGTTTTCTTCGCATTTTTAGGTGTTTGCTTCAATGTAAGATGACTTGGAACTTGGGAACATAATTCTTCACTCTGTAAAGTCCTCTGAGCCCTATTGAATCTTGATTCTTCATCTTCCCAAGTACCACACAAATCTTCAGATGTCTTGCTTTGTCTGATTTGCATGATTTCTTCGTGAATTACATCAAGAACACCTTAAAATTGCTATGTTTTAGGAAGAATAGAATTACAAACTCAAATATAGAAAACAATACAAATGTCCCGAAATCATTGACAATTGATTTGATACTCATCTGTTTTGATGGTAAAACCTACTGAAAATAACCGAAAAACATGCTAAGAATAACGTCGGATGACTTGTCATCACCATGTTACGTTTAGCCATCTGGTAACGTCTTCCAAAGTTTCATCACTCTTATCCAAGAGAAACGACTTTGGGGCTACTGTTTTGGACCGAGAAAACGGTCCAAGGCCCGTGTTCAATAGGCCCAATCAAATAGGGATAATTTTACATTTGGGTCAACTACTACTTTTACGCGCCCTCCTCGCGAGGGAGGTGCTTGAAGAACCTTGTAAGACCAATTCAAACCAAATAGTAATGTCTCCCCCACATACTTTTAATCTCGTTTGACGGTTACGATTCCCACAAATCTGCAACTGTCGAGCGCCACGATGTGTCCCTACAACGGCTCTTTCACCTTTCATTTATATAAGGGGACTTCTGACTGTCCCAAAGGTACTATTTGATTCAACCATAAAATTCTCCTTCTTCTTCTCTTACTAACTTGAGAGTCGGAATGTTGGCAAGTCCCTGTCCCTCCTGAGCTTACAAATGCCTTGAATAACTGTACCGAACGTCATTCATCTGATCACGTATGATCAGGGCCGGCCCAATAGATTAAGAGGCCTAAAGCAAAAAATTTAATGTATGCTTTAAAATTATTATTTTTTTAATAGAATATTTATATAAAATCAATTTTGTGGAGACCAAAGTTTGAAATCATGATCAAGAGTAATCAAAACCATTTTGGTAATCAGTTAAGTTATGCAAATGTGTGTAGTTTATCTGTCATATAATATACTTATAACCAAATTAATTTTTTTAGAGGCCTTTTTTTTTTTCATCCAAAATTTTGAGGTCTAAAGTCCTTGTTTAGGTTTCTTTGACCCTTAGGCCGACCCTGCGTATGATAGTAAAAAAATATAGATAACATACGAGAAAAATATAGGTGTTAAATCAGCGTCAATTGCGGCATTTCACTGACAGAGAAACATTAATTTGAAACTGATCTGTAATAAGAAAAACCAAACATTATCATCAAGAAAATGTATCTATATGGTACATCTTTAGTAAAGTATAAAACAAAAGTCGTGCAATTAATAGAAAAACCATCATTGTTCACGTACAAGAGTAATTCTTTACATGCTTTTGACAAATATCTCCAGAATTCAAACAATAATGTTCGTACAAACTGGGAAAAGACACATGCAAAACAACTAATTTTTTTATTGATGTGTTAGTAGTCAATAAATTTGTAAGCATACGTCCTAAAAAAAAATCTACAATTAGAGAGTCCACCGTGAAAAACGAAAAAAAAAAAGTGAAAAAGAATAGGAAAAAAAATGTTGAAAATCTCGACGGTCTGTAGAGGATTATTGCATTTATTAAAGACAAATACATAAGTGGCATAAGTCTCTTTCAGTTTATTTTAAGGGTGATGCTAACTATTCTTCCTAATTCCTAAATCATTTGTTATTAAGAAAAAGAAAGAAAAAAAAAAAAATTTGTATTGAAAAGAGTATTTTTTTACACTTTTAAAAGGTTGATTAGACTAGCTAGAGTTGGTAGCTCAAATGATTTGAATTAAAAGTTGAGTAGTTCAATTGATTCGAACCAAGAGTTAAGGAGTTCGAGGTACTTGGTTCAAACCAGGATAAACGAGTAAATATTGTTATAACAACGAATTATTAACTTTGTCAATTGTCATTAAAAAAAAGATTGACTACACAAATTTTATGACATTTTGCTATATTTGATTCGTAACGAGCACATCACATATATCTGTTAGCATTTTCTATATTTTATTCAGCACATGACTTCATCCATTCATCTGGAACTCTCACCCTCAACAGATGCTTTTATGCATATACTTGAACCACTCTTTGCTCACAAAATCAACGGAACACACAGTTTGTCCATGATATTGTCATGAAGACTTTCAATACAAGAATCAATCACTTTTTAGTCAAACCATCAGCTGTGATACCACAGTTGAATCACGAGGAGAACTTAAAGTATCAATAGATAAAGACTCGTATTTTATTCCAACGTGAAACTCGTTACTCACATGGTTGACAACAAATCGACAGAAAATGTTCACTACTAGAAAAAGAAAAAAATGTGAAGGAAATTAGTCACATGAAAAATGAAATACCTCACAAATTTATTTCACGTTTTCCCTCTCGAAATTTTCCTTGCTAATTTTTTTAGTAGTAGTTCTAGATTCATTAATTTTTATTTTTTTTGGATAACATAGAGACTTTAATTAAGCAACTCTCAATTTTGTTGTATTAACACATTTGATGTTTGAATGATAATTGTTGGAAATATGGGTATATTTTTAATGGAAATTTGAGTACATCGAAAGAATGAATCATCCATTTTACAAGTACCGTAAATTATAAAACAGTAAATATTAGAAGTGATAATTTATTTATTTTTTGATAGTGTAAATTAATATGGATAACTTTTTATTTGATAGGATAATATAAGGGAGGTTAATAACTCTCACAAAATAGAGAGTCTGTATCCTTCAAAAAAAATTGAGTCTGTAAATTTCCGCAAAATAAACCAGCTTAATATAATCGCGACATCAAGGTCATTTCAAAACTTAAAAAAAATCTCGCACTCCATTCTATTGAGATTATAAACCGCAGAAGATAAACACCGCCACATAAATGTTTAAAAACCTAAGCAAAATGCACATATGATTTCTAAGCCCATGAAAAGGTTATGTATGTGTGTGACTTTAAAAGTGATCATAATAAAAATCAAGCATTTTTAATGTTGTAACTATTATTACTAATTGACAATATAAAAACACTTTAAACTGACGGTGTATATAAATTCAAATTCAATGAATAATCATGTCATGAAATTTTCAACTACATATTGCATGAATATAGTTCAGTTGGTAAAGATATTGTATTTTAGCAGAGATCAATGTCCGAACCACCAACTCTTCATTTATTTACTTTAAGGGAGAAATCTTAGTAAGAAACTACTTGACAAAAAAAATTCAACTACATACTATTCTCATTTCATGATTTTAGTTCTCGTGGGAAAAAAATTGTTAGAAATAAGAGTAAATAGGAAAATACCCCTGAAATTATAAAATCTTACCATTATCCCCTAAAATTTGAGATAACTAGCTATAAATATCCGCAACACTACCAAGTAGGTATTAGTTCAATCAAAACAAAGTATCTTAAGCCTTCATCCTATAGCTTCCATGGTGTCCATATTTCCAACGCTTCAGGTCATGAAGTGTGTACTCTTTTGTCTACTCATAACTAACCCTTCTTCTTCAATTGTTGGTTTTTCCCTAACAATTGCATCTACTTCTTCCACTTTACAAAGTAGAGAAACAAGTGCTTTGTTGAAGTGGAAAGCAAGTCTTGATAACCAAAGTCAAGCTTCGCTATCTTCATGGAGTGGCAAAAATTCATGCAACTGGTTGGGAATTACGTGTGATGAAAATTCCTTGTCTGTCTCTAATGTAAATCTCACAAATATGAAATTGAAAGGTACACTCGAAAATCTTAACTTCTCATCACTTCCAAACATTCTCACTCTTGATCTTAGTGTCAACTTCTTGAATGGAAGTATTCCTCCACTTAGTGAGATGTTGTCCAAACTATCCTATCTTGATGTCAGTCACAATAATTTCTCGGGAACAATACCATATGAAATAACACATTTGACCAATCTTCAATATTTATATTTGAATGATAATGTTCTTAATGGTACAATTCCTAAAGAAATAGGTGCGTTATGGAATTTGAGAGAACTTCACATCTCATTTTCACATCTAACAGGAAATATCCCAATTTCAATAGGGAACTTATCCTTCTTGACAGAACTGTATCTTGAAGGCAACAAACTTTCTGGATCTATTCCTCAAGAAATTGGGAAGTTGTTGAACATAAAAATTCTATTTCTTAATCAAAATAACCTTTCTGGATCCATTCCTCAAGAAATAGGAAAATTAATAAACATACAATATCTAAATCTTCATGACAATAGTCTTTCTGGATATATTCCTAGAGAAATTGGCAAGTTATTGAACTTAGAATTTCTATATCTTCATGTCAATTATCTCTCTGGTAATATCCCACCTACAATTGGAAACTTGAGCCATTTACAAGATCTTCTCTTTCATAGAAACCACCTCAGTGGGACAATTCCTACGGAATTGAATATGCTTGCTAATTTGAAATTATTGGAATTGCAAGATAACAATTTCATTGGTGAATTGCCTCCTAACATTTGCCAAGGTGGAAACTTAGACGACATTAGTGCTTCAAATAACCATTTTACAGGGAAAGTTTCAAAGAGTTTGAAGAATTGTTCTAGTCTTACTAGACTCTGGCTTGACAATAACCATTTTAATGGAAATATATTCGATGATTTTGGTGTCTACCCAAATTTGAGGTTCATGGCATTGAACAACAACAATTTTTATGGTCACCTTTCCGCAAATTGGGGAAAGTTTCATAACCTGGAGCAATTTAACATGTCCAAAAATAATATATCAGGTTGTATACCACCCGGACTCGGTGAAGCAACAAACTTATATTCAATTGACTTATCTTCAAACCATCTCACAGGAAAAATTCCAAAGGAGTTGGGCAATTTGACTAAGTTGGGGAGACTCTTTTTAAGCAACAACCATCTTTCTGGCAATGTTCCTACACAAATAGCATCGTTAAAAGAACTTGAAATCTTAGATGTTGCAGAAAATAATCTAAATGGCTTCATCAGAACAGAACTTGTCATTTTGCCTAATTTATGGAACTTAAATTTGAGCCAAAACAAATTCAGAGGAAATATTCCTAATGAGTTTGGAAAATTTAAAGCCCTTCAAAGTCTTGATCTCGGTGGAAATTTTTTGGATGGAACCATACCACCAATGTTTGTAAAGCTGATACTCTTAGAAACGTTGAATATTTCACATAACAATCTTTCTGGCAATATCCCCTCTTCCTTCGACCAGATGATTAGTTTGTCATTTGTTGATATATCATATAACCAATTTGAGGGTCCACTTCCAAATATGCGAGTATTCAATAACGCTACAATTGAAGTGTTGAGAAATAATACAGGCTTGTGCGGTAATGTTTCTGGCTTGGAGTCTTGCATAAAACCAAGCAGTGGTTCTCATAACCATAAGATTAAGAAAGTGATCTTATTGATAGTTTTGCCTCTTGCACCAGGAACTTTAATGCTAGCATTTGTTTGTTTCAAATTCTCATCTCATCTATGCCAAATGTTAGCCACAAGAAACAACCAGGTTGGAGGAAACAACGTTGCTCCTAAAAAAGTATTTTCAATTTGGAGTTTTGATGGGAAAATGGTGTATGAGAACATTATTGAAGCAACGGAAGAGTTTGATGACAAGCATCTCATTGGAGTAGGAGCGCAAGGAAGTGTTTACAAAGCAGAGTTGCCCACAGGTCAAGTAGTTGCTGTTAAAAAACTCCATTCAGCAACAAATAGGGAAAATTCTGATCTAAACTGTTTCGCAACTGAGATCCAAGCTCTGACAGAAATTCGGCATCGTAACATTCTGAAGCTATATGGATATTGTTCACACTCCCACTTGTCGTTTTTGGTTTACGAGTTCATGGAGAAAGATAGTTTGGAAAAGATTTTGAAAGATGATGAAGAAGCAATTGCATTTGATTGGAATAAGCGGGTGAATGTCATTAAAGATGTAGCTAGTGCTTTATGCTATATGCACCATGATTGCTCACCTCCAATTGTTCATCGAGATATATCAAGCAAGAATATTCTTCTGGATTTAGAATATGTGGCTCGTGTCTCGGACTTTGGAACTGCTAAGCTTCTTAATCCTAATTCAGACAATTGGACCTCATTTGCAGGCACATATGGATATGCTGCTCCAGGTTAATTTTACTTCTATGTACTATTTATGAAATATGATAAAATTGTAATTAGTTTTTGTTAATCGTAATTATCTTCCTCTTTTGATTTGGTACAGAATTTGCATACACAATGGAAGTGAATGAGAAGTGTGATGTGTATAGTTTTGGGGTATTGGCATTGGAAATACTATATGGAAAACACCCTGGAGATATTATATCTAACTCTTTACAATGGACAATCATGGACTCAACACTTGATTCCACGCCATTGATGGATGAGTTGGATCAACGTCTCCCTCGTCCGATGAATCATATAGCTAAGAAGTTAGTATCCATTGCAAAGACAACAATTTCTTGCTTAGCTGAACGTTCACGATCTCGCCCTACCATGGAGCAGGTTTCTAGGGAGCTTTTAACGGCATAGTCTTCGTCTATAGTTTTAGTTTTTGTACCTTTGTAATTCTGTTTGCTTTGTTATGTATTATAAGTCATTTTAATATTATTTCTGAACTTTAGATGTTATGTCATTTTGAATAATATTTTCATGTTGTTTAGATTGGATTCTAAGTAAAAACTGTTACAAAATTGTTGAGTGTAAAGATATAAAATTGTTACAAAATTGCAATAAATATACTATCTCCATCATAAGGATCAAACTTTATACCAATGAAAAATCCAGACTACTCAGAAGAAACTGACATAAGCCACAAAAGTTTTTCTAATGAAATATCTACATTTTATAGGTAAACTTTGCAACCTTCTCCACAAGCACATTGATTTTATTTTTTTAAAAAGGCATGCACATTAAATACTTGAATTAGTGTGCCAAAATAAGAAACATGCAGGGCAGAATTGGAACATAAGAAATCTCAATGGTAACATGAGGAGTTCAACTATAAGTGCAGAGTTCAACTATACCTCAAGTTGAAGAACTATTACATGAAGGATTGATGTATGAAAGAAAGCATTAGTCTTCTTGTGTTACTCCTCCTATTTAAGTATCAAGAAAGGAAAAGAGTTTGGAGAATGTGTGTTGATGGTTGAGCTATTAACAAGATTACAATTAAGTAATGATTTACGATACAAAGACTATTTGATTCATTAGATCCGTTGCATGGTACCCAATCTTTTCAAAGGTTTATCTTTGTAGTGGATACTGGATACCATGAGATTGGACTTAGATCATGAGATTAATGGAAGACCTCATTGCATCCATTAGTTGATTGCTTATATAAATTGACAATATGCCCTCAACAATGGATTGGTCCAAATGATAAGGGATTTTAGTCCTTTAAGCATGTGACCAGGGTTTGATTTCCACTTCATGCGTACGGAAACAAATTAGTTGGGAGGAGAGAGTCCACTTTGTATATCCCACAAGTTCTCCGACAAAGACTAATAATTACGATTGGACGGTAGAAACTTCGTACCAATACCATGCTAACCCAAAAGAAAATTGACTATGAATGATGCCCTAGAAATTATCTTAAGTGTTATTTTTTGGGTACATACTAGCACGGACGCCAAACACGACATTAACATGGACACATCGACATAAATAAAATTTTGAGAAAAATGACATAATTCAATATAATCACAAGTGTCTGTATTGTGTCGGTGTTGAACATGACACATGTCAGACACTGAGACATGCCTTCAATTAGAAGTGTCAATGCCACATAGGTACATAGTAATCGTTGAAGGCATTCTTGAACCACCGCAATGTCAAAACCATCAATAGGTGAGAACGTGTGGCCAGTGAACAATGATTCGGAAATATCAACGCGGTTGAGTAGTAGAATGCACGACGTAGAGGAAACTTAATTAGGTTAGATACACGTCAAATGTTTACAAATTCATATATACTTTCAAACTATTAATTAGACACACTCATACACCTCAAAAAAAAAGAAAAAAAACACTATAGATTAGGCACGAATCATAACTTACGTAATTAGTTGAAGATTAGTAAGCGAATTTTTTTAGAGAATATGTAGCAAAATAATTTGTAGTGAAATTCATGTTGACCTAACTTTTAAACGTTAAGATGACATAACCTTTTAAGAGATAAGATATAGAAACGAATTTCAGTTTTCTACTTAGATTAGAAACTATTGTTCAATACACTGCAAGTTATTTTGCAAGATCTCTTTGATATTTCTGTATCCATGAGTACTTTTTAAAAAGCTTATCTAAACATTATCTTAACTAATTGGTAGTTAAATCATCTCTAAAAAGAATAGGTCATATACATCTGTAAAAAAAAAAATGAATAGGTAATACACATAATAACATAAAAAGAAAATATATAAAAAAAAATAAAAAAATAGGTCCTATGTATGTGTCAAAAATAAAAAGAAAAATAATAGGTCATTTACTAAGTCCATAGAATCCACCCCTATTTTACACTTCAACATCACCGTAATTTCCACTTATATGACCAAGTATTGATACTTCACATCAATTTTCTGATCCAAGACACATTTTCCATTTCCATTACCTTTTTATATTCGTAACACCCAAACTCAAAGCATGTCCATAATAATCTCTCAATGTCTTATTCTACAGATATAGTGAAAATGGATTCAAGAGGAAAACAGATTCTAGAAAACCAGCATCTCATTTCATACCAAAATGTCATCATAATGAGGCATGGTGACCGTCTCGATAACATTGATCCCTTGTGGGCATCCACAGCGTCGCGGCCATGGGATCCACCTCTAGCCCAAGCCGGTCGCATTCGAGCCTTTCAAACAGGTCAAGGGATCAAACACAGTTTCAAATACGCAATCCGTCAAGTTTTTGTGTCCCCTTTCCTTCGTTGCATCCAAACTGCTGTCGAACTCATTGGCGCCCTCTCTACCATCAATGACGGTCTCGAAACTGTCATTGGTGAAGACAATCTTGTTGGGACTTCAAAAGTCAAGGTCATAACTTTTTTCTACCAACTCTTGCTAATTTATAAATATTCTAACCTGTTTTGTAGAAAATAGAGATCTTAAACTAGAGTTGCTTGTTTGAAAGAAGGAAAAGGTCAAGATCAATCATTGTTTGATTGTTCACACTTCTTAAGTTTTAGGCTTAAATGCACTTTTCATCCCCTATGTTTCAAAAAGTTGCAATTTTGATCCCCTTTAAAAAAAAATGGATATTTTGACCCCCTAACTTTTGGACCTCTTTTGATTAACTGATTTTATGCCAATTTCTCAGTCTCTGATGGTGTAAACTAGCATGGTGATAGAAGTATGCTGATAAGTGGAGTCCAAACTTACATGGTGTCCAAACTAGCATGATAAGTGGAGTTCAAACCACTTATCAGCATCCTTCTATCCCCATGCCAGTTTACACCATCAGAGACTGATAAATTATCATAATCTCCATCAAAATCAGCTAATCAAAAGAGGGCCAAAAGTTAGGGGGTCAAAATATCCATTTTTTTAAAAGGGGGCCAAAATTGCAACTTTTTGAAACATAGGGGGTGAAAAGTGCATTTAAGCCAAGTTTTAATCAAAAAGAAATGTTATGGTAAAAAATGTCTTAAATCCCTAAATGAACAAAAACTAAATTTACTTGCTTTAGGGTTGTTTGGAATTTGGATCTATACAGATAAGTTCCATGTAAAAATATACAAGTGGAATCCTGTAAAGTTGAAGAGAGGACAATGGGGAAAATTTAGTTAGGAGTGAACCTCTAATTAAGATGCTGTATTAGACTATCTTAAATTCTTAATCTACTCTAAATATGGTTTCTCCTATTGATGACTCAACAATTTAATTTGCTAAATTTTTGTTCTTAACTTCCAAAATTGAAGGTTTCTATTGAGTATGGATTATGTGAAGTGTTGAACAATGTAGCCATTCGTCCCAGCGTTGCTCCTAAAGATGGAAATATAAGCTTTGATATATCAGTACTTGAAGCCATGTTCCCAGCTGGGACAGTGGACAATAATGTTGCAAGGGTGTATAATGAGGTACAAAGGATTTCATCTAAATTTTATTATATTGAAATATTGTCTAAAAATGAAAACTTAATTGTTTCATAAACTTCAGTTACCTCAATGGGGAGAGTCATTTTCTGAAGCAGGGGCTAGATATCAGCAAACAATCATGAAGCTTGCAGATAAATATCCTACTGAGAACTTGTTATTTCTAACACATGGTAAGAAAATCAATTTTTGTTAAGAGTAGGTTGGAAAATTGAATTGGTACATAAGATTTTGTTCGGGTTATATAGGATAGATTCAAACAATCTTCTAAATTATCTATACCAAAAAATATGATATACCGTGATTCTAACCAACTCGCCACCCCTATATATGTAAGTGCAATATGTTGTTTTATGGTCTGTACTAAAAAATATGATATACCGCAATTCTGACCAGCTCGCCGCTAATCCAAATAATCTGTAAGTGTAATATGTACTGTGATGTTGGCTTCCTAGGTGTACATACCCAAAGTTTTATCTCAAAGGGTACTTTTTGGTCATGATGTTGGTATTATATAAATGGAGAAGCTACCTTGTATATTCATTGGAAATATTGAATAGAGTTTCTCGATGTTGAATTGAAATTGAACTAAACCCTTGCAGGGGAAGCACTTCAAATGGTACTTTCTTCAACCAGAAAAGATGATGCAAATACCAGGGCAAAACTGCAATATTGTGCATATGTAGAACTTACACGTCCTATTTTCAAAAAAGATCAATCACTTGCTGGTGGAGAGTTCAAAGTACTTCCTCATTATAGTCAAACCGGTGTGAGCTATGTTTCCTCGAAAGATCCTTCAGGTGAAGATATCAACCAAACTTCAAAATGATAAAACATAGTTTTATGAGCTTATACATGGGAAGATCATGCAAATTTGTAAAAGATTTGCAAATTTATATTTAATAAACATGTTATTCTAAGTGGATGTACTACCTGACATATTTTTATGCAAATTTGCCATGATTTGTGATACATTGCAAGACAACAGTACAAAACTATATTTATATTTTCATAAATCCTATATCAAACTTGATTATAGTCTATATCTTAACAACTAGCATCATTGCACGTGAAATATTCATGTATGATGTACTCATTCATAAGTGAAATTACACTTCCTGATGCTACAACTGTGTCAAAAAGTGCCGGCTGACTAAAATCAGTGAAATACAAATTATTGATGACAAGGTATTCCAAGTTGCATACACAACATTGTTAGCTACACAACCAGAGGGCAAAAAATAGAAAATCCTATCAATTGGATGTAGTGTTTCTAATAAGCATGTAATTGTTGAATTGCACATCAAACCTTCAACCTTTCAAGGAACCATGCCACAAAATGTTATGACTGCTTCTCCAACAAGGAACCACGCCACCAAGTAATATCACAAGATGTGAATGAGCATTTGCTTATGATTCATCCATATTCCTATTCAAACAAAATATCCTATTTTATTACATAGAAGACCAAAAGTAATTAAAAAATATGCATGAACTTCATTATACAAAAATAAAAATTAATCTTTAACAGGAGAGAAGACTGAATTTCCCTACTAGAAGAATTTATGAAGAAATGTTGAATCTGACATTTGGTTATATATTTTCTTTTTCAGTTGTGATAGAGAGAAGATAGAGCTTATCTAGGTGGAGTGCGTTTTCGGAAAGGTCAAAAACAACGTTCATAATTTTTTCTGAATTTTCAAAAATATTCAATTCATTTTTAAAATGCATAACTCAGTTTGCAGATACATTTTCTTTTCATGAACTACAAAATTTACTTACTTATTTGGCGTGCGTGGACGTAACCCAAGTTTAGCTCTTAAATTGGCACCAGCTTCAATGAGATCATCCACCTATACGCAATAACATGTAGTATGTGAGAACTGAGAGTATTAACATCTGTACTTATGAGATCTTACATCTAGACCATACATTCTCAAAAGGAAACAGATACCACAGTCATGTATACAGAACATCACTAATTTTCTTGACATCTATAACAAACAACTAAGCATTATATTAAGCATTTTCACATCTTCTGTAAAAACATCTTCAAAGTAACAATCTAATTTTCTTGACATCTATAACAAATAACTAAGCATTTTCACATCTTCTGTAAAAGCATCTTCAAAGTAACGATTATGCTTTGCGATCTGGCTTCCCATTTTGCTTTTTGCATAAATCATAACCATCTGTAGTATTATCCATCACAAACAGTGAAATAACAAGTTATGACCTGCAATATTTTAGATGTAAGAAAAAGGTTTGAAGTTACCAATTAGGAGCGGTGTTATTAAACCTGGACAGGATTGACCAGTACGACAGGTTCAACCAAACACTGGACCTGTCACTGGTCCTGTCAGTCATTCAATCATTTAAGCACATAACTGATGATGACATCAGAAACTTAGATCTAAACTTGAATAAAAAACTCAACTTTCTCAATTCAATTGCTTCCACTCGCACTTTGTACATCTCCTACGCACATCCACTTAGGGAACAGCTAACAGTATTTAAGGACAGCCGCACATCACCTGGTGCATAGCAGAGTAGGTGAAGGGAAAGTTCGCTCACAACACTATTGCTTTCAAAATTGAAATGTTCACCCCCCACATGACTTTCAATTTACAATTACAAAATGCAATTGCAATTCTGTCGCTGTCAGGATTGCATCCGCATCAAATGCACAACTATGTCATGTGAGTAATGAAATAGTCAAATTAAAATCTTATGAACATCAAGCCAACCTAACAGATGCAACAAGAAGTTGGATGGAACCCGCGTCAAATTGCACATCAAACCCTCAACCTTTAAAGTGAAGTTACCTTTCATGAGAAGACGAAAAAGGAGTGAAAGGAAATGGCTAAATAGAGATATTGGGCTTGAGGAGCGTGGAGTGCACCAGTAGAGAAGGAGGGTGACCCCTTAACAGCTGAGGTGGAGAGAACAATTGAGATTGTGAAGAGCATAACAGAAATGACAGGTAACATTAATCCGAGAGGTGGAGAATTTACATGATTCAGTTATGGCGAGAAATAGGAAATGATTATATGAGGGGATCGTTGTAGAAGATTGGATAGGAATGAATTTACAGCTGAGGGTCTCTCGCTCAGTCTCAAGTGAATTGTATAGCTCTTTACTGTATTTACCGTGCATCTTGTAAGGACCTAGTTGTTAGTAATAGGCCTACTATCACTAGGAATTATGTTAGAAAAAAAGAAAGAAGCATAGAAGTCAAATTGGTGTATGGGCAAGAGTTATGTAATATTAGCAAGCAGTCAATTTTATAATTATTAAATGTTGAGTGTGCAGTAACTACTATGTAACTACTGTAGGAAGTCAGAAACTGCTATTCAGCTTTTTTGGGACTGGTTGGTTGGGAGAGACCAGGCCTTCAAATTCCTAGGGCACTCTAATTCTCTTCATCCTTCTCTTTGTAATTCCTAAATTATATGTAATCTTTGTTGTAAATTAAGGCTGGAAGTTGATCATAAGCAGAATTATATTCATTACATCGATTTATGCCATACCAGTTCTATTATCACTATTCACTAGTCTTCAATCTGTCCTTTTCATTATCAATCTTAATATACTTGTCACACTGTTTGGCAAGAGTGCTCATTCTGAACTTAGTCTTGATTATACTGTACTATTTTATTCTAAACAAAGTCCCTGAAGATTGGATGGCAGAAAAAGCCAAAAATCCGCCATTCTTCATAAGATTGACCATGATGGTTGCTAAAAAATCCACCATTGCAGTCTACCATGCTGCCGCCATGGCCAATATTTGACAACATTGCATCAAAGCCATTAAAGAACAATGCATTGTGGTGTTGTATTCCATTGTAAACTTGAACGGTTAGGAAGCAGATCTCCCTGCCATCACCAGAATCCAAAGAAATACAGATAAACAAAAACCATATCAGAATTCACTTTCACTCTCCATAATTACCTTACAACATAAGTTTGTCCATTATATATCTCCCCAGGAACTACACCTTCATCCACTCCTATTGTAGTCTTACAATCAACAAAATCTTCTATTTGATTGCAAATTCAGCATATGAAAATCCTCTTCCAAGCTCAATCTTCTACTTCCACCAGAAACCCACAACCACTAAAAACCAATTTCACAATTCACTTTTCAATTAACATTATAACTCTAAATCATCCCTTTTCCTCAATACAAAATACACACACACACACACATACATCACAACCAACAGAACCCTTTTAAGATCTCTTTTATGCCACAGCTCACATTACTCTGAATTCCCTATGCACCACTTTCACTCAGTCCCAGAAAAAACTAAAATTACATTCCATTACATGGTAAGCAAACCAGAGTTTTAAATTTTGGATTGCATCACCGGGATTGTGGTCATTTGCAGTTGTTGCTGTGTGTGTTCATGTTGTTGTGTCATGCATAATTTATTACTTATCTTACAATTCACACTAAAATATCTATACTGCTTTATAATACCATATAAACCTAAAGAAAACGGAAGATTGAAAATTATTTGTTACCACCTATCAAGCACAGATTCAGGCACAGACACCGGACATGACATGGACACATCGACAACAAATTTTAGAAAATGACAACTCAATATAATCATATGTGTCAGTGTTGTGTCGGACACAACACGTATCCGGCACCAGGACACACCTAATCCGAGGAGTATTTGTCCTTCAAAGGTTACCACAATATAGTCAGCTTCAGCCTGATGTGGCTGTTGCAAATTGCATCTACTACATTGTTGCCATTGTAGTGTTGCAATATTTTACTATGATTTACAATCACAGCACAATTGTCAGCTGATGTGGTTGCGGCAACAATGTCACAACTGCAATAGCACCATCACAATACAAAGGATTTTGAGGTTCTGCAATGGCATTACAGTCACAATTTCAACAATCCTAGCTGCATATTCCCATAACGGATTTTCGCAGCGTAACCGCAATTTAAAACAATGGCGGCCTGATGTGATCCGCAATTTAAAACCCTAACCAACTAGTGACATCACAAACAAGCTACAAAACATAAAACAAAATTACAATAAAAATAAAAACCCAATTTAATCATTCACTGTTTTCGAGCAGCCCGACTTAGTCCCTGACAAAAAATAATACTCAAACTAGTCTCTGACATTCTCGTAAAGAGTAATTTGTCAACTAATCTAGATATAATGTTTTGTCACGAATTAAATCCGGCTACACGAAAATATGTGAGCATCAAATTGGGTCTTTACTCTTAAAATAACAACAACCAAGTACTATAATAATTATTACCCCATGAATGCCATTAGCATGAAGAATAAAAACAGAAGCGGAAGCGGCACTGCCAATAAAAAGAGAAGCAACAGTGAAAGCTTTCAAAGGCATGAGGCAGGAATCCCCTGCGTGACCCTTACGGTAGGAACGCACACCCAATCCCATTTGAGCAGCACTAGCTACACCCCACAACCATTGAATTCCTCCGCCACCGCCGCCAGCGGTTACTTCCTCCATTGAATCTCTGTGCTGTGATTTTCACCGATCAGGGATTTTGATTACATGTATGTATTGCGGTATTGGGGTTGTGATTTTCACCCTTTTTTGTTCTTTGTTTCGGACTTAAGATCAAAAGGGGTAGAGTGGAGTGCTAAAATCCAGTATTTCCGCTAAAAATGAAAGAGAAGTGCGATGGTGTCTGAGGGCTCGTTTGGATTTACCTATTTTTGAGGTTGAAATTACCTATTTGATTCCTATAAATATAAACTTTTAGTTTTATTATAAAATTTTCGATCATTATTTTTTGTCTTTATTTTTAAATCAATTTTTATTTTTTTTTAATGAAATTGCGAAGAAATATGTAGTATATTGTAGAAATCTCTCTAAAAAAAGGAATTTTCTAACAAAACGTAAATAAAATATGAATTATTAACCGCAAAAAATATAAAAATTCATTTTAATTATTTTTGTTAAAAAATTCTACTTTTTAGAGATTCTTGTAATATTATAATTTTTTATGTAAAATTTTACTCATGAGTTTACTTAACAAAGAAGGAGCAAAAGTGAAATAGAATTTTGGGGACTAAATGTTGAAGAAAATTTTTCGAGGGATTAAAATGAAAAGTTGACATATTTATAGATAGAGCTGTCAAAAATGTGTCGTGCTAATGGGCCAACTTTTAGCCTATATTTTGGGATGGGTTGGGCCTCTAAAAGTTAGCCCAAAATGCACTCGAGCTTTTTTGGCCCAAGCCCATTTGGCCCATATAAAAACGGTCTTGGGCTGGCCCATTATCAATATTTCCATTTGATTTTTTGTTAAAAAACACTATATTTTTGAAAAATTATTGACTAATTTAAAATTTATACAAAAATATTTAAATAAGTAAAATTAATAAAAATGAATGAATTTAGATCAAGGTTTTCAAATTCTAAAGTTTTTAAATTATTAATTTGATCATATAGAATTAATAATCTAGAGTTTAATAAATATTCAATGTTAATGTAAAAATTATTTACACTTCTATGACCATTCAATCATATTTTAACAAAAAGATAGTTAAGAGTAACGAATATATAAAAAATACATAAAAAAAAGTGAATAAATTAAAAAAAAAAAAAGAAGCTAAAACGGGTCGGGATAGGATGGCCATGGCCCACACAGGCTAGGCCGGGCACAAGAATCTGCAGCTCGATTATAAATGGGTTCTGGCGAGCTGATCCATTTACGTAATCGGACCTCTCGGGTCGGGTCAAGCTGGGCTAGGTCAGCCATTTGACACCTCTATTTATAGAGACCAAAAACATATTTAATCAATATATTAACTTTTATATTATTCATAAGCTAATTGCTGCTTACATCGAAAAGCAACATCCCGAAACTTTCACGAGCCCATATTTAAGTTGATATTTACCCTAAATTACATCCATGTCATCCGTTGTTTTTCAACCAAGAAGCAATTGTATTTGCTAAATGATTGATCGTGATTTGCTCAGGACAAATTTCCTTGGGACAAATAATTTCCTTGGAAAAACTTATGAATTAACATTAAAACTTATTTATTTGCAGAAGTTGTTTTTCATAAGTTCAAAAATAAGTTGATCCAAACAAGTCCTAAATTATTTTTTTGGTTTGAAATATGTTTTTGGTCTCTATAAATATATCAATTTTTCATTTTAATCCCTCTAAATTTTTTGTTAGACTTTTAGTCCCTAAAAAATTTTCCATCACTCTTTTTATACCCTACTTTTTAGTCAACTCATGTATAGCTTCATATCTTTTAATAAAATTTTTTATACATGTGTAGAATATTATGACAATCACTAGAAAAAAAATTAGAATATTTTAACAAAACATTAATTAAATATGATTTTTTAAGCACCAAAAACATAAAAAAATTCATGTTTTGTTAAAAAATACTAATTTTTTTGAGAGAAATTTTTATAATATTCTACACATATATGGAAGATGTCATTAAAAAATATGAAGGTTGGACATGAGTTGACTAAAAAATAGGAATTAAAACTGATGATAAAAAACTTTTGAAGGACTAAAAATCTAACGAATATTTTAAAACTAAAATGAAAAGTTGATATATTTATATGGATTAAAAACATATTTAACCCTATTATATATATATATATATATATATATATATATATATATATATATATATATATATA
>Ga0228710_1004246_pt1 | contig 22648 bp, 7 predicted proteins | sample MedpolnodulmetaG_FD_177995 | JGI IMG/M metagenome (GOLD analysis project Ga0228710, IMG submission 177995) | Root nodule microbial communities from Medicago polymorpha collected in Santa Monica, California, United States - pink nodules | ecosystem: Host-associated > Plants > Roots > Nodule...
TATTTTGTTGGGACTAAAAACAAAACTGGAAATATTTACGGGACTAAAAACTTAATTAACCCTATATTTTAATATAATTTATTTTGCAATTGTTTTTTTTTTTTTATTTTTTTTTATTAAAAAAAATAAAAAAAAATTTTTTTAAAAAAATAAAAAAAAAAATATATATATATATATATATATATATAGAAAAAAAAAATCAGAGAGAATAAGAACATAATATGAGTATAAGAGAAAAAATTGTTTAAAAGTTGTCACAAATTGTTTTTTTTTTTTACTAAAACAAAACAATATTCATTCATTCAAATTGATAGAGTACATCATATACAAACATCGCTAAAAACGTAAATGATTAATTTGTGAACAAACTCACAACACCCAAGTTAATAGCATACAACGGCAAAATGCATGCAAATAATATTATAAAATCTAAGTCACCGAAATACCTTTGCTTCTGGATCTGCAACATTGACGTTCAAATCATTGATTGAATTTGTAATTGACTGATGTAGATCTTTCAATAAGAACTAAACGAACACCGCGACAAGACGCGAAATCAAACGCAACACAAGACGACTAACAACACAACGCAACAATTAGACGAAGAAATCACAAAAACACAAAAAGAAAAACTTGATATATGTAAAAATCACTTATTTAGATTGAAAGAAAAGAGGAAAAAAGATGTAGAGGAGTGATTTTAGGTTAAAAAATGACCTTAAATCACCCGTCTTTGATGAATGAAGGTGAAAGAAAGTTTAGAGAGAAGTTGAAGTTTTTCTCACTAAAAAACTAGGGTCGGCCGTGGTTTTTATTATGAGAAATGATATGTGTGCAAATTGTTGTACACATATCATTTCTCATAATAAAAACCTAAAAATTTCGCTTATTAAAAAATTATGTATTTTTTTTTATATCAAAAACATAGCATAGTTTCGTGCTTTTTGTTCAATTGTTGTTGCTTGGTTGGTAAGGCATGTACTTAGTGCTGCTTTGCTTTTGGTTTGGTGGCTACATAGTTTAGTGCTGCTTTCCAAACCAAGCAAATTTAATATCATAACAATAGCTAACAATTCATCTTTAAGATCGGTAATAATATCTTATCCCAAAAAACTGAGAAATCATTACGCCAATCGCCAATATTATTACAAATGATACTACCATAACTAGATCTTCCAGGGTTGCCAAGTACTAGTATTGTAGTAGTAAGTACCATCTATGTTAGTTTCACACAATTATCCGGATTATGCATGCAATGAAAGTACACTTTTTACACGAGTATCCAACTACATCTCATTTGATATGGATAATTGTAAAAATATATTAAAAATTATTATGACAAAGTAACATATTTCTATCAATGAAGATGATTTTATAATGAGTCGCGGATTAATACTCTTTTTTAGACGTTTCGTTACAATTATGAAAATTGTTCAAGTCGATTATCAAAACTTGATATCTTCAAGATAAAACAGTTTAGTTAAAATTGTATTAAATTTTCGCTACACTATAAGATATGTTTCAGAGCTGCACCCCTTATATATAAAATAACCCACTCATGAAGTTATAGAAAAAACGTTACAAAGCTTGTGAGAAAATATTATTACCTAACAATTTTAATTTAATCTTATGAACTTATAAGATATAAGTTATCCGCTATATGCTCAAAAACTTATATTGCCATACAACGCTGATCTCTTTCAATGAAGATGTTCAATAAAAACTTTTGTGTCTATCTCTTTACAAATTGAGCCCTCCATTTTTAAAATCCAATTGAAATCAAATATACGTTTTTTTACCATGTCGTAAGTACAAAGATTCCACCGATGTTTAGCAATGAATAATCTTTATCGAAAAACATGTAGAATACACAACATGGATTTTCATGTGTCAATCGATTTATTTTCATACGCAATGATCGGAGATCAAACTATTAATTACTTACTTAAGATGTTTAAATATTTCACCACTTGTTATCTATCAATTAATGATAATTCCAAGTAATGTTAGTCATAGACAAATCTCACATTCCTTTCAACTTAGTGTACACTTCGATTTCTATCATATCCTTTCAAATTAGGTTATGGATATCAATATTTTCTCACTTGATTCCATTCACACTATGTAGTAGTATATATTATAGTCAGACCACAACGTGGTGTAAAAAAAAGAGACCACACCGGTTATTTATTCCGAAATCCGAACAAGAAATTGCAAGTCCATCATGATCAGAAAATGACTCTTACAAACAATGAGCTAAGTCCACTAAAAAAAAGAATGACCTAGGCAGTGACGTTTGTCTTTTAATTTTTTTTAATAAGCAAAATAATTAATTAAAACAAATATATAGAAGCTAAATGCAGAAAGATGAGCTATACACAAGTTGAACATTGCATGCTCATGCAGAGGCTATTTTTTGTTTAAATAAAATTTTATATATATATGGATAAACCATGAGGGAATCAAATCCTGCCTTCACTGGATCAACCTTTTCTTTTCTTTTTTGACGGACCAGATCAACCTTTTCTAGAGCTGCATAAAAACATATATATTATAAAGCCAAACAGCATGATGTGAAAGTGATGTGTTTCTATATTTTTTATCTAAAATTTAAAAATAAAGTGATATGTAGTAATATTTATAGAAAAAAAGTGATATGTGTTGTATAAACTTGTATCAAAAGAATGTTTATTTAATGATAATTGTCATAACTTATACACTTACATCAAGCAACAGATGAAAGTTAGATAGGATAATATTAATTTATTTATGTTAATGTATGTTTCAAAAACACGAATTTTAGAATTTCAAAAGGGAATAATGTCTTCCTAAAAAAAAGGGAATAATGTCTTCAATTCACCATTCTTGAAATTCAATTGAATTGCAAACACGCAATATACCAAATGCTCTATATCTTTCAAGCTACTTTCAAGATCTATATATCTCATATGAATACGTTGGCCACAAGCATCTTTTACCAAACCTTGGAAGCACACTTACTAACCGAATACTAATTGATCATGACCGTCCTATAGTTATAATTAAACATGATGCCGATTATTTATATATGAAAATAGAATAATGCATTCAAAACTTCTATAAAAAAAATAATAAGAAGGCTTAATAGCAGTTTTTACCACCTAACTTTTACAAAGTTGCGATTTTGGCCCCCTAAAAAAAACCACAAAACCTCCCCCTAAGTTTTGCAACTGTAGCAGTTTTGGCCTCCCAAGACAAAAATAAAAATAAAAAAAATAACATGTGGCACCTCACTTAGGGTGCCATGTCAGCGTAGACCGAGTCAAAATTGACTTTCAGTACTAGAACTGCCATAGATGCAAAACTTAAGGAGCGGTTTTGTATTTTTTTTCTTAGGGGACCAAAATCGCAACTTTAGAAAAGTTAGGAGGCTAAAACTGCTATTAAACCTAATAATAAATAATCAACAATGAATTAGTTTAAGTGGTAAAGATTTTGGGCTTCTTAAACAGGTCAGCAGTTCGATTATGGATGCTTATAAAATAATATTTGGTTGGGGGAAAGAACACACAATATAAAAAAAAATAAAAATGCATTTGATCGGTTATACTATCAAATCAAGGCAATACATAATTAAAATGTAAATTTGTGTAATCTTAATCCACAAGTTCATGTAGATTATTAGGTTCAAGGCCAATCTATAAACTCTTTCCAAATCATATTTATTTTCAAAGTGAAATTTGAGTTTTTCTCGATACATTCTCTCACACTATTGGATTTTGTATGTAGATATATTTGGTAGTCAGAATGTATAGTCGTTTATAATATCATAATAAATTTTTATATTGAATTTAATTTGTCCTTACAAAACCAAGTGAGATGTCACTCTTTATAGACCATGGGTGTGTTTGATTTGCTAAAAAAATGAAGGACAGAACATAACAATTTCAGTTGTACAATGTTTGATTTATAAAACTGTATCTGGGAAAGGATAAACTAGAAGCAAGGGACAAGACAAAAACTGAAATCTTTGTCCCTCACTAAACCACAATACAACTTTTTGTCTCACATACAAGTTGTCTAAAATATCAAAATAATCTTTTGTCCATACAAAATTGTATAAGGCAAAAAATTATTCAATACCATATAAGTTTGTCATGTATTGTTCTACCTTATATTATATTGTCAGTCAAATACTTGTTTAGCATATCAAACACACCCTGTATAAACTTGATTTTTTTTTCTCTTCTTTTTGATGCAGATTCTTTTTGACAAAACTTTCCCACTATAGATAGGAATCCAATCCAGCTATGTATTTGTACTTATTTTGATCTAGATAACTTATTTATCACCCTTTCAAGAAAGGTAACTAATTATTAAATTTAAAATAACGGACCTCGACCAGAGCAATGCATTAATTGAAACTTATCTTATTCCATTCACACCAAAACTATCTACATATATTAATTAACAATAATGTTAACAAATTCTATTTATATCTATTAGACCTCTCAACTCTATCCAAGTTAATCCACCATGGACTCACTAGAGAACACCAATAACTTTGAGCTGCATGACTTCATTGACGATCCAAACTTTGATCAATTTATCGATTTAATTCGAGGTGAGCATGAAGATGCAATATCTAACTTTGGTTCTGACCTTATCAATGATTGCTTCATTGATAATAATATTAACCAACTTCTTTCAATTCCTCCAAACCCATTATATGATCACAACAACAATATTATTAATAATAATGTTGTCAATGAGTATAATCCAAGCTCTACAACAATTGGCTCCTTCTCTTGTTATGATGGAGAGGTTAAAGGAGAAGGAGAAAATGATGGAGGTGGTTCTTCTGCAACAACAACGACGACCACCACGACGATCGATGATGCCAACCCTAGGGCTAAAACTGATAGGTCCAAGACTCTCATTTCTGAGAGGAGGAGGAGAGGCAGGATGAAGGATAAGCTTTATGCATTGCGTTCTTTGGTTCCCAACATTACAAAGGTAATTAGTGTCCTTTTTCAATTAATTTTGAACTCTAGAACCCCTGCATAAAACTCATTTAGTATCCCTTAATCTTCCAATGTGAAGTTGCAAAGATATAATTTTGGTTAAACAATTATAGTTTTTTTTTTTTGCACTAGAAGTTAGGGTTGCTATTTTTAAGTTTTCAAATTTCAATATGATATGCTTGATATTAATTTGAGGACGAAAAACGTAATGTAATTGATATACTTATATTTATATATCCATGTACAGATGGATAAGGCCTCTATAATTGGAGATGCAGTATCATATGTGCATGACCTTCAAGCACAAGCTAGGAAGTTGAATGCTGAGGTTTCAGGACTTGAAGCATCCTTATCAGTGTCTGAAAATTATCAAGGATCAATTAGCAACACCATTAATGTTCAAAGCCATCCAATTTGCAAGAAAATTATCCAGGTTTGTTTAATTTTTCATTTCACATTCTTGTTTTTTTTTAGATCCAAGTTATAATTTTATGAGTCTATAAATCCATATAATAAAGAAAAAACTTTATAAGTATTTTTTTTTCTTTTACAAGACTCGAACACTAAACCCTATCTTAGACCAACATTTTTTTCTTAACGGCAAAATTTATTAATAATCAGTCTCTGCACAAGACGAACAAAGACCGATAAAATAGAAAACTACAAACAAAGAACATCGTATATAGACGGAATACCCAAAAGAAAACTCGTTATCTTAGACCAGCACTTTATAGTTGGTTTTTTAATGTATCGTACACAATTTTAATAGTTGTGCATTATGCTATGTAGGTGGACATGTTTCAAGTGGAGGAAAGAGGTTATTATGCAAAAATTTTGTGCAGTAAAGGAGAAGGAGTAGCTGCTTCATTGTACAAGGCTCTTGAGTCTCTTGCAAATTTCAATGTTCAAAATTCAAACTTAGCTACAGTTTGTGACACTTTTCTACTTACGTTTACATTGAATGTAAGTTATTATTACCCTCTCAATATCAAATTCATTGATTAATGATTAGGGTTTTTGATGTTTTTGCTTAAGGATTAATTAGTCATTGTTGTGTTGAAAAATATAGGTAAACGGTTCTGAACCAGAAATGAACCTTCAAAATTTGAAGCTATGGGTGGCTGGTGCTCTTTTGAACCAAGGCTTTGAATTCATGCCATCATTTTGAGCCACTGCATGAAGTGTCCTACGTGAAGAGATTGCTAATTTAGTTGCTAATTAAGTTTTAGTGTGTTCGTCACTTTATTTTTTGAAGAAGTTTGTCACTTTACTTATAGATGTTTGCACCAAGATTTTTATGTGCTTTGTTAACACATTGTGTAGCTTTTGCTCATTTTTTAACGCCTTGTTATGAATCATGAGCAATTTAGCTAGTGTTTGGTGTAGCGGTTGTGTTGACGCAGCCGTGCGTTTAGTAAAAAACTCAAATATGTAGTTTCTTAAAATAGCGATGAAATTGGCATCGAAACGTGAGATTTGTAACTTAGACGTGTAACCAAACATGCTATTAATTGGCATTGAAGAAAATAAAACTAGTATTAAATTTTGATGTCTCTAATTTAAATCCTTAATTCAAGTTTCTCTTATGGTGATATATGTCTCAGTCACCGACTAAATTGATGTTTTAGTGGAATGACTAAATTTATTGATACTTTTTTTTGTATGAATTGTGTTTCTTCCTCGTGCAACTTAAACCTAACCAGTATCTTTTAGTGTGGATCCTTCAAAAAAAATCTCTTAATGTTGGATGCGATCTTAAAATCATTAGTAAAACGAGTAAATGAGCATCCATGTCTCTCGAAATTGTAGGAATCAAACACTTTATACATTAAATTTGTAAAATAAAAAATTATTTGCAAATTTCAAAAGTGTAAATTGATCAACCCTTATAATGTCAAGAACTAAAATGTTGATTTTACTATGTATAAACACTATATACTTGTGGTACATTGTATTTGTCTAGAAATGAATAATAATCATGACAAATCCCTAACATTGATTCCTGATGCATCAAGCATAAATCTGTGACTAAACTAATGAGTTGTTAGACAGGAAATCATTGGTTGAATTTATTATATCATTTCATAATTAGGAAAGCAAAGTAATTTAGTTCCGACATATTCACGTTTATGAAGACATATAGTTGCTTATTCCCCTCTAATGTTCGTTGGTCGAGAAATAGTAGGATGTAGACCAACAATATATTATATAAAGAGATCTCATAAAAAGATTCCATGTATTATAAAAAGAGATCTCATGATCCTCTTTTATTTCTTGACATTGTTTGTCAAGGTTTGATTCGTTTAACCAAGTTAGCGGTGGACTTTGGAATGTTTAGGGGTTTGAATTTGAGCCATTGAAAGTATTTTGTATTTACAGTATTTTGTTGTTAGACTTTGGAATGTTTAGGGGTTTGAATTTGAGCCATTGTATTTACAGTATTTTTTTGTTAGTGAAACTAGTTTTTTTAAATGGGATATGTTCTACGTGCATCAGTAGGAACTAACCACTCGAGTTGTGTAGAGTCGTAATGGTTGATAAAATTCTCCTTCAATAGATTTAATACTAACTATATTTTCGAAGCGCGTGTGAAACATAATTTCTAAGCGTTCACCCGTTCGCAAAAGTGTGTATCCCAAATGCACATCTTTGTAGGTCATTTTCCACTTATATAAACACTTACTAGATAGTATGTCTCTCCAATATAGGACATTTTTAAGTCATACCCACGTTAACTGTGTTTATTCTATCCAGTTTTTCCACTATTGTTGCTAGTGTTCCAACAATACATAGTTCCTATGAAAAAACTTTTACATTAATTTTTTAACTTATGTCTCAAAAACCCAAGTTAGCATTTTTTAATAATTTATAGGGTGGGAACAAGGACAATACAAGTATCTCTTGGGTGAGTTGAAATAAAATTGTCCTAAATTTATCGGTGGCAGTAAGGACAACACAAGTATCGCTTTTGTTTTTATAGGAGATAAAACATTTGCAAATTTTAAGTCTTAATAAATGGAAGACATAACTGCTGGACTAGCAGATAAAATAATTTCTGGTATGGCATTCTGAATGGTCGGTTCAGTCGGTTTAACTTCTGATACTTTAACAGATCACATGATATTTACAATCGGCGTGGCATGTGGTTTGATCCCTTTAGTTCATTAGTAAATTTGTTGTTTAATTATGACTAAAAAAAAATGTTGTTTAAATAATTATAATTATAGTGCCGACTTTATTTTATAAATATTATTAACATTAGACCCGTTGGTTATGGTTGGTTCGTTGCAAAATCAAGAGTACTTTGTATTTTTCATATTGGTGCAGTTTTCTCTTAAAATAAAGATTTGAATTTGAATGGAATAACTACTTTTTTTATCAATAGAAAAACAAAAATACCTCTTAACCCACTTTAAAATATAGTTGTTTTCGGAAAATAGAAGAAATATAAATGTGAATGGGAATACAATTCAATAAAAATGTAGTATGAATGGCAGGTCCCCATTAAAAGTGATCAGCCAGATTCACTAACATAATTACCCAAAAAAAAAATACAACGTAGTAAAACAAAATTAATACAAAGAATGCAATGCAAGTCTTTAACAAAGATCGGCTTCAGACTCTGGTTACACAATTTTTCCACACATGAGATGATCAGCAAGCTTCCACTAAATCAAGAACCCAAAATGAGAGAGGAATTCGACATAGTCAAGCACAACAATTGTCGTATTATCTCGTTCCAGGGCTTCCAACCCCTCTTGAAATTTAGATTTAGAGACCCTTGCTTCTCCCTCACACTTTCGGCATAATAATGCACAAGTCCAATATCAATGCTCCTTGCCCTTATATATAGCAGCGTTTCACATTGAAGAGCAACATCATCATTACATAAAAGGCAATAACCATTGCCTTGGTTACATCATATTCTATGCAGCAGATGATGCCATCCAACCTTTTATCAACTACGACATCGTGGGGTTTCACCTGCAAATGAAAAAAATAACAAGTCATCAATCAAAATTCCACCAACCTTGCATGATTCAACAAACTACACTTTTTTATTCGCTAATTTATAAATTTTGTTACAACCAACCCCCAGTGTTTGATTGACCGTACTAAACTACTGGTCAAATTACTATGAAGCTACACATGAAGATCAAAGCATAATACACAAGTTTACTATCAGGTTCAGGCAAGCTAAAGAGTAATTCTTCCCATAACAAGTGAAGTCATTTTGGAGAGTAAGTAACTGAGTAGATAATTATAAACTATAAGGACCATAACATACGTACCATTACTAGCACACTTCAAGGTCTGTCTGACTATTGATGAACAAATCTCAAACTCCCCCCAACTGTAGAATGCTTTCATTTGACAGTGTCATCCAAATAAATCCAGACAGCAATATTTGATCTATGGATTGGCATTTATCGACATGAGATTATACAGAGTAGATGAACATGCTAGAAAGCCATCCAAAGGGCTATTTAAAAAGCTGGCAAGATAAATAATTCACATTATCATACCTTACTATTGAAGCAGGTAATTCCATGTTACCAATCCATGCTTGAATGATGATGTATTCCATGTGTTTCCATTACAGCTCAGTAATTACATTATAGATCATACTCATCATTCATAGACCACAAAGGTCCTTGTCCTGCACACACATCTAGTTATAGTTTATACATATAATCTAGCAACTGTACTAAAAACTATAATTTAAATTATGAGACCATGTCCATTCAACTAAAAAAAACAGCAGCGTCATAAATGCAATGATTTTTAGATGACGTCTATTCAAACATCAATTCAATCAGCACTAATGAAACGATGTTTGATTTGAGAAATTTACAACTCAGGTTTAATCTACACAATTTGACATAATATTTTAAAGCAAGCGATTTCCTGTAATTTGGCTAAAAAAATGCAGAAAACTCTAAAACATTGTTTTAGGCCGAAAAGATTAATCATAAACTGTACACCTTAGTTGGTCATACGAATTTTAGGCCTAAAGTGAAATTTGAGGAATGTCTTTAAAATAATATATCATTACATTTTTTTTAATTTTATCTGTTAAAAAATAATATTTTTAAAGCGCAAATATTATGGTTGATGTAATTTTTAATTGTGAGTAATCACAACCACATGTAATCATTCAGTGGAAAGTATAATTTTGATTCATTTAATATAGCGCATCTAGTTTATATAGTCAGATGATCGTTGCAAGGTGCATCCTTTTCCCCATTAAAGTTCCAGAACAAATGCCAGCTAAGAGGAGGAGGGGGAGTTGAACTTCACCTGAGTTTTGGATAAGCTATTGAAACCTTTCATTTACATTCTAAACAAGCCACTCAAAAAATTTGTCAGCCTTTACTGTGTTTGATATCCCTCATCACTGCTCCCTTTGGACAATAACTGCAGTACTGTGCCCTTGGTAATCCAGGCAGTCATTTCTGGTTGTTGTTCAAAGGGGTTAAGAGGATGCTTGTTTCCATCTTCAAGCTGCACACCGTACACAAATGGTAATTTAAGGGTAAGGAAACTATCTGGTGGCAAGATGACTGGACACCCAAGGCTAAACTGCAATTTTTGTTCACGATCTGGAACTGATGGAGGCAGGCATGACGTCTACAAGGACAAAACAATGTGATGATTATACAATTAAGAAAAATAACAAAAAGTATAGCTATATTAATATAATTTTAGAAGACCAAATAACAATGCTGGAAAGGAGCAAATAAACATGCACAGAATGGATTTAATAAAATATCCCCGAGCCACATAAATTTAACACTGATAAGAAACCCATTGTGGGATAAACAAATAAATCTTACATAACTCAAAAAAAGTTGTCCAGTTCTCTGTTGATTGTTTAGTATCATGGTTAAAGTAATCCCAGCAAAGCCAAATACAAAAATGAAAGAATGGTGTTGGACAAACACAACGGATGTGTTTGGGGCCCGACTTCTTTTGGTTTAAAATCTATTTTATAGGTAAACCTACAAATAAGAGCTTTAAAATAAAGTTAAAGTCATTTGGTAATTTCATCTTTTTGTAAATATAAAATATATTTTTATGCTAACAGATATTTGGTAAAACATTTTAAAGCTCTTATCTTATTAAAAATTATCATCAGTGAAATAATTATTCAATAAATAGAAGACAAATTCTTTTGAAAAAAAACAATCAATTGGTAGACACTATTTTTTAGTATAAATAAAAAAATTAATCTTAGATAAATAATTATTGAACATAGAATGGTTTGTTCAGAACACACTGTAGCATTTAGCTTTCTAAAAAAATGAGAGAGAGAGAGAGAGAGAGAGAGAGAGAGAGGTTAAATGAATTGTAATGTGTTTTTATTGTTTAATTATTTGAAAACTTATATGTTTGATTTATTATTAATTAAAAATTTAATGCATCACATTATTTCAATACATAATATATTATCGCAAACATAGATGAATATATTTATCATTAAATTATATTCTTATAGATAGACACTTTATCTAGATTTGATATAATAGATAATATTATATGATAAAGCTATTGAAACGGTTACCTCTATATTTAGAAAAACCATTACATGGTGACCACTTGATCACAAAAGTTATACCCCTTGTCATCGCGTAAATGTTTAGGTACATTTAAGAAAGGAATTATGTGTGGGCAAAATATATTATGTGTCAGAGTGTGTTAGTACGCACTGCATACATTATTTCCAAAATATCATATTCCAGATTCCTCCTGTACTTGGGACTCAATGAGAGAGCCTCGACTAGAAGCTCCTTTTTGAATGTTTTCTTCTATATAAAATAGGCTATAAAATAAGTTTGGCCTAACATACCCTACATAAATTAACACAACATGGGCCAAACACAGCAGGAGGTAGTTTCTCCCCAAAAAATTGGGTGACATATTTCTCCCAACTCAAAAAATTGGGTGGCATATTTATCCACCTGAGTCTTTAGCATTTTAAAGATATAGATTTTTCTTAAATTTCATTCAAATATCCAGAAAATGCACACTAGAAGAAGAAAGGCGTACCTCAAATTGCACGACAGGGCATGTTGCTAGTATTACAGGAAATGCTGGTGTGACCTACAGCAATATCTATACATTAGGTAGCTGATATGATAATAGTAATTATTATATTACATATACAATTATCATCATAACATTAAAATAAACTGAATCAAATATCACGTGACATCCAATACATTGGCCAGCAAAAGCAACTACACAGTTTTCAACCACCTGTGCTAATGCCCAGCGAACAAAAGTTAATGATAAATGGCTCATTAGTTACTAGTCAATTTAGTCATGCAGCTGCCAAATGGAAAACACAACTCCCTATAAAGTAATAGGTGGTTTAACATTTTGATTTTACAGTGAAAACACTTGGATCATGATTTTTATATCACCATCAAATTATCAAATAAAAAAAATTACAGCTGATTTATTTTCTAATTCAGAAACATTTTCTTAATGTCATGTTCTGATTTGAGAACTTGATGCAAGTTCTTTCCTTTAATTCAATGAAGAAAACCAGTCTTCACATCAAGTTAGAAAATATTTCGTTATCGACATGGTGTCTTTCTTTAGCAGTATAACAAGCATCAATTTTGTTAGAGAAACTGGCTCCCCATCAATAAATGATTCCTTACCTTGAAATACAGCCAGCGAAATTTTGGTTTATCTTATATAATATAACAGAAAGTGAAATAAGTTAAAGGAGATGAAAGAAAATTTTATTAGATGATATACCATTTTTTACATAAAAGCAAGTGTGCAACAAGTCTAGTTCACAAACACACAAAAAAATAAAAAAATAAAAATAAAACAAGTGTAGTTCACAGGCAGTATAAAACGCAAAAACGAAAGAAAAATTGTGCAACCCCCCTGGTTTATAACTCTAATAATAAAAACAACTCAGTGAATGATAAAACACAAAAATTAGAACATGTTATGGTTTAAGCTTATATGGCAACTCAGTAAATGATGAAAGTTAATTTAATGCGTATATGAACTCATACCATAAAAATTCTTTTAAGCTGTGAGATACCACTTGCAAACTTAACCTCTGCTGTATCTTTCTTATTCCTGGAACGTCTGCAGTGAGGACAGATCATGTAGATAGGCAAATTTCGGTTCAGCATGGAGAATGCAAGTTCATCACCACCCATGTTAATAGTGTGAAGATCCCCTCGAGAATCTTTTATGAGATTGGGGGTTTTTGCCAATATATTCACAGATGAAATATTTGTTTCCTTCAGTGGAGTAGAAGTAAATACTGATCCATCAGCATTCAGATGACCATTAGGAATGATTTCATTTGATTTCTCCACATCTCTATCCTTTTTTATGGATGCAGAAAGAATTTCATTTGAGCTTCGATGAACTTTGGACCAGGAAGCATTCTTGCTTACTTTAGTATGAGATGCCTGATTTCTTTCAGCAGGCTCCGTAGAAGAAGATAAACGAGATTCATCAGATGATGAGTATAAAGATCCAAGTTCAGTGAGATGATCTGCATTTAACAGGAAACGATGGCCATGGGGGCATTCATGTTCAAATCCAACATATAATATCACATGCTTTAAAGAAGAATGTGGTTTGTTCCTTGCACCATCATCTAAGTATACAGGTGATACATTGCTACCTATCCTCAAAAAAGGGTCACTGTCTCTGCAACCATTATTTCCATTACCATGAAGAGGTCCCTCGGTGAATGACATATCTTGAGATTTTTGAGATATTTGATGATTGATAGTTGCATTAACCCTATCTGCATTCTGAGTGCTTGGTCTGCTTTGCTTCACACCTTTCTCTGAACCTAATGTGGGCAATTTCCTTTGCTGAAGAGGAGGGAATCCTGAATCAACAGCCGCTGATCCAGCAACAACCTCAGAAAAAGGTTTTCTCATTTTAAAAATGGGAAAACCTCTACCAAAACTTATATTTTTGCTGTCATTTTGATTAATATCTAAAGATCTCCTAAGGTCTTCTTCTCCATTCTGCACAGCAGAGTGGGATTGTCTGTCACCGGTTCTCTTTGCATCTGCAATATATTCAACATTGGGTCCCCCAATTACAGAACTTTGTTTCCCTATACTCTCTGTTGAACCATTTAGCCTTTTTTGTTTCTCTAGGTATATTGTCCATTTCAGAAGATATTTCTCAGTGGCACAAAATCCACTCTGAAGTAAGCCTTTGGAAGATTCATAGTATTTTGAACCTCCAATACGCAGCAAACTCCAAGCAGAAGATTGAACAGATCCTGCAACATCAGTTTCTGGTAATTTGACTGCAGGAAGTAGCTTATCACAGTCAGAGAAGCAACCAGCATCAGCAGATTCAAAATCAAACGGATCAGGGTGTAACTTTCGTGAACGGCCACAAGCACAGGCATGCAGGAAAAAGTAGCCACTTGAATGTGGCTTGGGCAAAGATCCCAATTCTGAATTACTGTCCTCAGCATCATGCCTTTGGTGCATACATGGTTTGCCTGTCAAACTAACAGCATCACATAGTTGCCTTCCCGATTTCCAAATGGAAGTGCAATCCTCTTCCAACGTTTTTGCAAAAAGTTGCACTGCAGGTCCTTTTACCATTGAGCGAAATGCATGCAAAGCCCTATCTAAGTGAACTTCATGTTGTGATGTAGGATAACAAGCAGGCAGATCTTTCAAATATATCTCCTTTGCAGTTGGAATGGCTCTTTGGCACCACAGAGTCGAAAACTTAGTGTTCAACCCTCTACCACAATGTAACCAAGATACTGCGACGTCTAATGGATCTGTATTCTTCAAAGATTCTTCCACTGCGGGTGATACAGTGTTCCTTGGACGAGATTTTCTTTTGTTAATTTCAAATTCATCCAAACAACCCCCTTTTGCACAGAGAACTCTACTCAAGATATGAAGACTTGAAGTTAACCAAGTTTCAAAACTTGGAAGATCAGGAGCAGTAAATGTTTTGCCAGAAGCAACTGAGGCAGCAGCCGCTGCTGCTGCCACAGCAACCATACCAACACCAGAGCCACTGTTGGTATTTACTATCCCCACTCTTCCTCTCAAAATATCAGATTGCCTGTAAATGAACTCTTTAACAGATACTAAATCCTCTTTGCTTGCTATTTGACCATGGCTTTCCAGCAGAAGGGAATCTGAGGTTGCTTTCCCATTCAAAACATCTTCAACAAGTCCTGTGGCAAACTCAAGAGATTCACCTTTTTGAATTGAAAGGCGATCTAACAAAACAACTGCCCTTGATGCATCAAGTGAAAACAGTGCTGCAGAAGTTGAGGAGCCCCCAGCTCTAACACCAGGGTGAGTAACTTCAGAACCTGATAATGTTCTACATTTCTTAATCAGAAAGCGAATTTGAGCTTCAAGAGACGACTGTAGTTTCTTCCTAAGTCCACCTTCAGATCGACTTGCAGGACGTGCCAGCACAACTACTGAACCAGAACCTTTAGTAGCAGGCAGACTTATCTTCACTACACTACTCAAACTAGAAGACGGATTAATCGATGAGCCATCCGAAGATTCCTCCCCATTTGCACTAGAATTCGATAAACCGGAGAAGTCATCCACAAACACAAACAGCATCACAGGTATGCACTGTCCAGGAAACAAAGAAGTATAAGATCCTAAACCTGACATAAGAGACACAGCCGATGCATTGCGATTCAAGTTACCACCACCTCTACCCGGAGAAGAATTATTTCGTGATGAGGCAGCTCGAGAAGACAACGAAGCCGAAGAATGTCCTCTAGATGGTAAGCCCGGCGCACCACCTTGCGACCTAGCAAATGGAGCCATGGCATGTTTTGCTGCTTGTAACACACGAAAATTCCTTAAAACCCTAGTATCAAACCTTGACCCCTCCTGAATATATACGATAACATGACAAACCTGCATTTCTAACTAGTCAAATTACAATTTACACAACCACACACAATTTCATTAGCATAAAGTACACACAAAAACACTCCCTGCTATAACATGAAGCTAACTAAATCACTAACATTACAGTTCCTAATGCCCTGTTTGGATAAACAGTTCAATTTGCATCTTATAGCGTAAGCGCTTATCATAACCAAAGATAAAATACAGTCAATCTGTTTCCGTATAAGCTATAAGTTGTTTTTATAAGCTATCCTGAAGAGCCTATGGAAGTGAGCTGAAAACAGCTTATGAACATGTCCTAAGTTGCTTTAGTAAGTTCTCTCAAACAGTCTCACAAGTTCTTATGTCAGTAGATAAGTTCAAATAAGTCAATCCAAACAGCCCCTAAATCCTAACTTCCTAACCCAGTCTGATTTTCTTAATACAATCTAACTCTAATTCTACAAACTTAGCACAATCAAAACAAATGAAAGAAAACAGCAAGTGCAACACTGTTTAGGAGAAGATATGGAAACAACTTATGACATGGTCATAAGTTGTTTTCATTGTATTGACTTTTTTTCTCTTATTGGGACAAATATGAAAACAACTTATGACATACTCATAAACTTTCAGCATATTTCCATAAGCTCTCCAGGATAGCTTACGAAAACAGCTTATAGATTATACAAAAACAGTTTGACTTTACTTTACCTTCTGCTATAGAAATAGCTTACTCATAAACGCTTATGCTATAAGCTACAAAATAAGTTGTTTATCCAAACAGGTCCTAAATCACTAACATTACAGTTATTAAATCCAAACTTCCTAATCCAACCTAATTCTGTTAACATAATCCTACTCTAATTAAAGATAATCTTCAAATTGTAATCAATTCGATTCGATACGATTAAAGCAATGATGATGAAATCAACTTACAGAGAACATGAAAAGCATTCCCTGTAAATCACCAAACTCACACTCTTCAACAACAGAATCAAATCCCGGCGAAGGCGAATCATGAACAAACGAAGAACGAGTTGAAGCGAAGTGAAGGAACAAAATCCCTTTATCACGGTCACGAAAGTAACTAATTCTTCTACGCTTAAACCATTCCTTAGCTTGTTCATCTTCAACGAGTAATGGTTTATCGAGGTTACCAGAAGCGAAGACGTTGGAATCGATGACTCGGTTGAGTAGGTGAGTTGAATCGTCGTGTTGTTGGGAAATGAAACCGATTACTACGACGTTGTCGGTGGAAGGAGAAGGAGGTGGTGGCGCCGATGAGGATGGAGCGGTGGCGATGGTGGTGGAAGTGGAGGAAGACGGTGGTGGACGGATGAGGACTCGAACCGGAGACGGAGAAGGAGAAGGGTTTCGAGCCTCCATTAACATTTAACAGTTTCTACTACACTGTGTCTTCTACGCTTGCAATTTTTTTTTATTTACACCTTCGTTCAATTTTTTTACACTTTCACTTCACTACTTTTTTACTTTTTGTGGACTTTCTCAAGTTTCATTGATGATAATAATCACCTCAAGGGCTAGTAGGCTTCGGAATAGGTTTTGATAGTCTGAGCCTGACCTACGGCTTTTCATAGACTTATTTTTTTGTATTTATTTAAAAGTTTGGTCTGCCCTGGCCTGAAAGCCTACTTATTATTAAAGTCTTAAACGTTTCATTTTATCTATTTTTAAATAGGCTAAATAGGTTTTAAAGCTTATTTTATTGTAAGACTTATGTTATCACTATAAGGCTTTAAAAGCCTATTTCACTATAAGGTCATAAAACCTATTTAAAAAGTTCATTATTTGAGTTGTTTCTTTATTTTTATGTTTAATATAAATTATATTTTATTATAAATAAAAAATAAATTTTAATAACATGCATAATCAGGCCTGTCTATTAGGCTTCGTAGGCTTTTTTTGATAGCCTAAGTCTGGCCTATTTACTTAAATAGGCTTTTTCAAAAGCCTAGGCCTAGCCTTTTTAATAAAAATGTCATGCCTAAACAGGCTAGGCCGTAGGCCCCTGTAGGTCGGCATGGCCTATTCCCAACCCTACTAGCTATGATGGAGATGTTAACCGGTGCCCCGAGCATTAATTACGGATGTTAAATAACAAAATTTTATAAAAGTTATTGTAATCAATGTATTGGTAATTGTAAACTTCGACATTTTTAAAGGATAATTATTTGATTTAGAATGCTTAATAGTGTCTCGGGGACACGTGTTAATAAGACTTAAAACAAAAACAATTGAAAATTATGATCTGATCTAATCAAATTTATACATAAAAATAGTATGACGGGTTAGAATCTCCTAAACACCTTGAGGTGTTTATTGAGCGACTTTTAGTATCATAAACACAATGGTAAAAAAAGGCTCGAAAGGAATAATTTATGATAGGTCGTCTTGCATCTTTAACTTTTAGTTTGTACTACATTAATCTAGTTTCTATTTAGTTTTAAATTAGTCATTTGTATTAGTAGCAGTGTGAGCCTAATGTTTTAAGCGATGAAATACATGCATTGTTACTCTTTTTTGATCAAATTAAGTTAAAAAAGTATTTATGTAAACGTTTATTGCAAAGTTGGTAGATTCAACAATGGTTGAAGTAAGGAGAGTATTTGGATGTCACGAACTCAAATTTTTTATGTTTCAAATCATGTGTCACGCATATGAGAACAAAGTCTATGATTTGCTATTATTCTAGAATAGGTCAGGATGTATCTTATGATACCTAGTGATAGGTAGATATTTTCCAATTTCATCGGATTGTAACGTCCGATCGTTATATAAATAACAACAATTTTAGAATTTTGAGGTACATGTGAGAATTAGCGGGGACTAAAAAGCAAATTCCGTGACTAAGATCTTACCACTGGACCTTGATGAAATTCAATTAGTAAAGGCCCAATAACTGTTTTTATAAGCCCTAACAATAATGTTTGCATTTGATTCAGAATGTTGTCGTGCTCACATTCATAATTTATTAGAAACACATGAAAATGACCAAAAACTTTTAGTGGTAGTTAACTACCACTGATTTCAAAACAGAAAACCGGCAGTAGTTAATTATCGCTGAGTTTTTGGTCATTTCAATGTATTTCTAAGAAACTATGGAGGTGAGAAGAGCAACTTTCTCTAATTCAAAAGATGACTTCCTTTTTGTGTCTTTCGTGTGTATGCTTGTTTAAGTAATTAAGTACATCCGTTTTTGGTTTGACACCAGTGTAATGGAATTGATGTTAATTATTTTAAGCATTGGTTTATGGTTGTTTACTTTCTTAAGTTACCCATGTAAGCTATGATGCACGATGACCTTCAAATTCAAAATTATTTTAAAGAATTCAAAATAAAATCGTGAAGACATATACGGTGGCAGTGGCATAGATTCATCATGCATCAGGTGTTTACTCAGCAAAACTTAATATATGATTGTGCATTTTTTTTGTGCTACACACATTAGCTTCTAATATATTGTGACGCAATTGAAAGATAAACAGAATCTTGTAAGTATATGGTTAAATATTCGTTCTCCAATTGGTGTGTGTTGAAGAACATCTATTAAAAGAAGTTAATCTTAGCTAATATTTTCTTGTTAAAAAAAAAATCTTAGCTAATATTATAAGTCAATGTATTAGTAATTTTATAAAAGCTTGATAGTGAGACATTCTGGATCCTTAATTATGAAATACTAAATTATTTAGAGGGGTGGCTCCCCTTAAAAAAAATTGATACAAGAAACAGCATGTTCATACTTTTTTTTCATTTTTAATTTAAGGAAGCATGTTCATACTTGAAATGTAACAATTGGTCACTATCATGCTTAGTTGCTATGTGTATATATATCCAGAATCATTTTATATTCAGCAAGTGTCTTCCCTCCAGCTCGGGTCATGCTTGAAGGAGATGGAGATTGGAGAGTTGTGTGTGTGTGTGGTGTCCTAAACAATATTAATATAATAAATAAAATGTATCATATCATAACAATACATGAATAATAAGTTGATAGTTGGGATTGTACCCCTTTTAGCCTCCCATGCCTAACTTCCCTTATACATATCTTATTATATGTGGAAAGCATTATTTCTAAATCTTATGCCTGATTATGTTTAAAACCGTCCACTTTACTACTATGTCATTGTACCAAAACATTAAATGGTTCGTCTAATTATAAGTTTAGAAAAAATAAATTCATGTGAGAATTCCTAATTAACCTCGAATGAACATCAAATTAGCAAGATGTGTGTGTGTGGTTATGACACGCTACTTCACACGGCATTGCAAATTAAGCACTTAAACATTTGGCAGGAAATTTCCATTTTTATTACAAAAATATTTATTTTTATATACTTAAACTCTTATACGTATGTTACCATAACAAAAGCTCTTATGTATATTGTTATTGCAGTTAGAAGTTGTGGAGGAATTTTGATAGAAAAGTTTGCTCACGAGTTAGGCGTGAGGTATTAAAGTATAAAATTGCTAGCTACTAGCTATGGGAGTGAGATAAATTCCACCCTAACAAAAATAGAAGTGAGATAAACAGTTGTGTTCTCATCACTAAATTAGATAATGGTGTATGAAAGACGAACTAGATCATCTACCCGTGCTACCGCACGGGTCATATACATCGAAAAAAACATTTTGATGTAATATTATTTATTATTATCTATTACATATACAACTAAAAACTTGAATGATTAGTAACAAAGATGATTTTATTTTATATTACCTACAAATATCGGATAATATCTTTATATACTACATTTGAAGTGGTATCAATGCAATCACCATCTTCATTGTTTAACAAAATTTTCAAACCATTTTTTGATGTAATTTTTGATATTGCAACATATAGTTGACCATGCGAGAACACTGAGCGTGAAAGATATATTGCAAAATATCATTTTACAATAGCACATGACTTGCCTTAAACTTATAACAAACAATAAGATGAAAGAATGTCAATTTTTTTAAATAAGGGATCAACTAAGACTAAAACTAAATTGATATATAAGAGTTTTTTGTTGATGGGAGAGAGTGCGGCGGGAGAGAAAGCTATTTCAATCGTATGAGAAATGTGGGAGGAAATGGAAATGTGTCATTGCATGATCCTAATTTTTTTATCAATATTTCATAACAACATCATTGACACTCCTACTTTTAATCTGAGCTTGTGATTTGGAAGTCTCAATGTCGTAATTGTGTTAAGAAATTCTTAAGTCTGAACATCATCAACTCTGTTATCCTCCATGTTCCTTGAATGTGGGCTAGTACGTATGTCTTGAATTAATCATCATTCAACATTAAATTTACATGACACATTTAGTATAGTTAAAAAAGTAGTTCTTTTAAACATGAGAATAACACTTATTATAAATATAATAAAATGAAATAATTTAATATAACAACACATTTTACCTTGAGCACCAAACAATCTTCGTTGTCTATGCAAACTGTCATCAATAAGATTATATAAAGTACTATCTCATACAACCTCTTTAATATGTCCTGGGCAGTCCTAAATGATTTAACGTATGAATCGTAACTACAATCAAGTATCTGTGAATTGCCAAAAGTTACTATATGAGATTAAAATCATTCTAAAATGGCTTTCAAGCGTATTTACCAACAAACTTTTATTTTTAATATTTTTATATGATTATCATATCTAAAAAAAAACTTCTTAATAATTGAAATAAGTATATGATTTGTTCAATCAATGAAACTTATATGAAAATAATACGGATGTTAGTAATTCGCAATTAAAATATTCAATCTTTGCTATACATTTGAATAAGAAAACTATATAATTGATTCAAAATTCTCTTAATTGCATTGAACAATGATCTATAACTTTTTTAAAAAGATTTTGCAAAAGACACTACATACATCTCTACATTTTCACTACATGTATGTGGTTTTTTGGATGTTTCTCCGTTGATGTGGGTAGTAGGCCTTTTTCAGTTCCATCTTTCTTCAGAACCTTGCCGTTGTACTATATTGGGTGCTTCACTTCTCTTTCTTTTATATTGATATATATTTGATTTTCCATTCAAAAATATATATATACATCAACTCAGTAGAGTATAAAGATCACCCTGCACTCAAATATAATAGGAAAATCACTACAAATAAAATTCCAAAGCATAAAAACCCACAAACTACATAACTAACATCTTACAATAAAGAAGCAGGACTCAATCGATAAAGTTAAGAACAAACTACATAATTCATCTATGCTCACCTTCCTCCCTTAAAAAAAAAAAATCTATGCTCACCATCTACTATACCAATAACCCAAACTAAATTTTAATTACTTTGTTAAAGCAATAAAATAGATAACAATTTTTTTTGAAAAATATTATGAGGAAGTGGAATGGAATTATATAAAAGAAAGGAGAGAGAAAAAAAAAAGAGAAGAAAACAAAAAATAATTGCATCTGATACATAGAATAAATGTAAACAGCTAGAAGATTTGGGTTAAAAGAGGAACAAATGAAATCCATCTAGAGTTACATATTTGTTAAGATAAAAAAATGAGAGTTTTGAATCCTAATTCTTATCCACTATGAGCCATATAAGCTTACACTGTAAGTATCCAAGCGAGACCATCCAGGCAACAACAATCATGAAAACATCCTACAAAAAAAAATATAGAATGATAGCTATTGATGAGAATAACATAATATCTTTAAGATTTTGAATAAGAAACAGAGTTTAATATCAACTTGTCAAAAG
>Ga0228710_1004247_pt1 | contig 22647 bp, 11 predicted proteins | sample MedpolnodulmetaG_FD_177995 | JGI IMG/M metagenome (GOLD analysis project Ga0228710, IMG submission 177995) | Root nodule microbial communities from Medicago polymorpha collected in Santa Monica, California, United States - pink nodules | ecosystem: Host-associated > Plants > Roots > Nodule...
GTACTGTAGACCGCCTACACTGTAACATAATGCAGGTATCTGACGTGTCATCACTTGAAATCTGATTGGCCCATTCAAACGACTGCACCGAAGAAGTCAATTACCTGACTTCTTCGTAGAAGCTCCCTATTATCAAACCCAATATATTTTTCTTTGCACTTATTATTCCAAACACCTAAAAATCATCTCAGTTTCAATTCACTTTCGACCAACTTTCATTTCTTTAACATTATTTCTTCTTACTTTCTTCTCTTATCCAAACAAAGCATAAAATAACATATTCTGTACAAAAAATATTTCATACAAATACAAATCAACTACATTTGACGGTTGAATAATCAAGCACATTTGTGAAAATTAAACCATCTATACATAGGATAATACTTGGATGACATTGTGGTTGATGACATTGGCGAACCACAATGTCACAAGTGTACAAAGAAGCAAATAAATATTGTGGAAGAGAAAGAAGAAAGACACTTGTGACATTGTGGTTGGTCAATGTCACCCAAGTGCTACACATATACATAAAGAATAGAGTAATGATAAGTTTTCTGACGATAAGAGTAATGATAAATTGACAACTAAAAGGTTTTTCAACACCAAATATTTATCGATGATCGTGTATTATTCTCTCTCTCTTACACACACAAACATTTAGTCTCTCAAATGTGAAGAATCAAAATCTTTAGAGAGATGCGAGACACCACTTCATTTTTCTTAATTTACATGTATTGTTATTGTCAAGATTTATCTCTCGTTCACGTCGTTTTTTCATAAATGAGTGCTACAACATGGTCTCTCCATCTGTCATCATAAGATCAAATAAAATTAAATAACTAAAGAATGAAGAAGCAAGAAATATAAAATAATAATCACATGAAAAAGTTTGAATAAACAGAAGAGGGGTCAACGAAAGAGGGATTTGAGAATTCGAGTAGAATTTTAATTTTAGAATGAACTTTGAATTTTGAAATGGTGTGAAAATGTTGAAAGTTAGAAACAATATTTATAGGAAAAAAAAAATCAATCAAATAACATCAATTACCTCATTCCCCTCAAAAAAGAAAATCATCAATTACCCTCTTAATTTTGTGATATGATCAATTCAAGAATATTTGATAGGACAAATGCATAGTTGACAATTGATATGATAAATGTCTAATCTTGAATATTGATACATTAATTAATGCATTCCTTTCTCAGTAACCAAAATAAGTAAATGGAATGAATGTAATATAAACAAAACAAAACGTAATTAAGACAACTTTCTTGATCAATGCAGTGCAACATTTTTATTAGAGGTGTAATAAATGCTAAAAAGAAAATAGAGACGCCACATGTACTATTGCCTATAGATATAGACTTTTGTATTATATAAAGATTAGGCTAACGTGTAATACAAACACTCTAATAAGATTGTGAATGAATGTAGTTACTTGTACTCTAATAAAATCTAGGCTGACATAACATTAGAGGATAAAGAGACATACATGTTACAGCTAAACAATAAAATCTCTAGTTCAACCTCATACTGACAATTAACCATTAACCACCGTAATCACTACTTGTTAACACTCACAATTTGGAGTTGTGTTGCTGCAGTAGCTTCACACTATATCTAAATGATAAATATACTTAAGAGTTACAAACATGGCATTCAATATAGTTTCCTTTATCCCTAAAAAAAATTGTTTCCTTTATATTAACCTGATCTTTGACATCCGTTTAATCATATTACCCATAAAATATATTTTAGTCTAATAGGTACTCTCCGTCCCTGTAAGGATCCTTAGTATTTTTCGAATTTGTTAAGAAAAATTTAATGCAATTAATGTGTCTATTTTGTGTGTTAATATTATCAAATTGTAATTTGTTTGTATGTGTATTAAATTTGACTTTTCATATTTTAAGACAAGTTAGTAGTATTAATCAGGAATATGTTTAGAGAAAAAATAATAAATACATCTAATAATTTGAAAATGAGTTTTTATTTAAAACAAAATTTTAATCAAAAGGATGCTTAAATCTAAGGATGCTTTTAATCAAAATGAGTATGTGGCATAAATGGATGTAGTCCCGCTGCATACTGTTTTGTTTGTCACCTAGCCATGACAATTTTTTCCACAACATTTAAGAGCAAACACCAATTCCCGTGATCTCTTGCAGATCCAAAATGTTGTCAACTTTATGAGCTGAATATGGGACAACAGTGGATATAGTAAGCACATAACTTTGACCTCTCGGTATTAATTATAATGTTCTTTTTTTTTTAGGGAAATTATAATGTTCTTAAAATGTTTGTAAATCATATAAAAAAATTAGAAGTTTAAGCATAATTAAATAAGTTTTTAATTTAAAGTGATTAAAACTGGATGCTAAATTTTTAATAGGGACTAAAACATGTATATAATTTTTTTATGAGGACAATTTTTTTTTATTATATTTATAGGGAACAAAAACTTATTTTACCTTTTAGTTTAATTTCATTTATTTAAGTCTTGACTAATGATGAATGAGCTCATATCTTTGTTTCCTTAAGCAAATTAAAGTACAATTCACTTTTTAACATATCATGGTTAATTTCTTAAAAAAAATAATATTGTGGTTAATGATCTTTAGTCAAAAAGAATAGCAATGAAAGAACTTAAATTCAAATTATAATTGAAACCCGAATTCATATCACCCAACCACTGTCAAATAAGAAATAAAAACTAAGAAGATACAATCAAGTACTCCTAGATTTATATTTCACTTATAGAAGAAACACATGTGACCACAATGTTTAAAAAAAAAAACCATATATCTTGTTGGACTTTCAAATAATTTTTAAGTATTGATACACCCTTTACCATTTATGAGACATTTTCTCACACTTTAAAAATCACATTTATTCTATGCATATTAAATCAAACTTTGATCTGATTGATTGCCTTCCATTTCCAATCAAGTATATCAAAGAATTAGACAATTAATCATAATGTCAAAGTAACTTGCACATTGGTTGAAATAATTGTATAACATGCAGCAATTCTAATCAACTGTTTAATTCTCTTAACTATACCCCACCACCTCCTTGATGAGTGGTACGTGCACATGAAGTGTAACTGTTTTATGTTTTTGTCTTGCATGAAATTGAAAACATCCCCCACAAATCTAGCAATTGTCTGTATTCATTCAAGACAAGATAAACATCGTACCTGCGAGGAGCAGACTGTCAAATTCGTAAAGGTATTGTAACAATCACACTCCATTTTTCCTTTCTTTTTTTGTGTGAATAAAACAATCACACACCTCGTTTGTGTTATAGCTAATCGAGATTTTTGTTTGTACTTATTACTACAAACTGTCGACAAAATACGGTGTGTTTGTGTCTTTTCTCCACGCGAACTGATTAATAAATTAATAAGTGATTTTTGTTGTCGGATTCAAACCCCGGATCTTATATATTTTATGCATTGTTTATACCAACTGAGTTAAGCTCACGAGGACAAATTAATAAGTGAATTACAAAATAAAATACTAGTATTATCCTCTTTTACGGATAACCAAAAATTAGTAGTGCTATATTTTGTTGGAGAATGCTAACAAATTTCCAAGAGTATTAATTAAGCAATCTAAACAAGTAAGTTTTTTTTAAGTATGTTTATATAAAAATATCGTGTAATTATTACTTCATTAAAATTAAAAATTTATATTTATAAGATAAAATTTTTATTTGAAGATTCTTAATCAGTGCTCTAGAAACACGGGTTAGCAAGACTGATAATGTTTAACCTTGTCTTTTTGTCTTTATTTTTTTCTTCTTATTTTTCTTAAAAAAATTCATTTATTTTTTTTGTCTTTTTATATTATTTTTTAAATGATTCCTTTATACACACGACACACACATTAAATTTTGATAATTTATTGTAGTATATATACTCTACACCCTCTAGTTACTATTATAAGTAGAAATCTACATTTTAGATATATTCAATTAATGATGTATATGATCTTTATTATACACTACATATATCATTTAATAAATGAATCTAAAATGTTAATTTTTTATTTATTATAATAGTGATTAGATGGTGTATTTTTGTGTGCCAATTCCTATGATATACTTTTTTTTTTGTTCATTTCAATTTCTATAGTAAATGAATAATTATAGTCCATCTTCTCGAAAAACATGAGCCATTTGCAAAAAAAAGATCTTAAAATAACTGACTCATATCACTTTTCAATGCAATATTAATATTTTTTTCAATTATAACTCAAATTAATACTAATTTCATCACTTCCAATTCAATATATTCTACTTTGCATTTATGACAATGGTGAATGCACCAATACTTAACAAAGACACTCAAAACTATTTTTCTTTCTTTCACTTATACATTTTTTTTTAATATATGTAAAATGATCAAAAGACTAAATTATTATGGAACGGAAGGAGTATATAAACAAATAAATTTGATAAAGTTTTCATTAAATAATTTCATTATTTTTTTGAAGGTAAATACAATTTTTTAATAATATTTTTTTTTAATTATTCTTTAACTATTTTAGATTCCAACTTCTGTGCCTTGTCTATGTAAACTTTTTTTTACATAATTGTCATAATAATATAAACTCTTTTAATATAAGAGAGAAAGCCTTAATTTAGGCTTCTCCTATAACAGATTTATTTTGTTGTTCTTTAATTGATATTTACCATTTGTCTTATGTTATACATAGATATATGCTCACATATAGTAAATATTAGATAACGATAATTCATTTTCTCATTAAACGAATTATATATAAGAAAAAGAGAACGGGAAATGGAAATCACCAAAACGTATAAAACAAATTTTTTTGGTAGACACAATTTTAATTTATTAATAACCTCAAATAATAGATATACCATATATTACTTTTTATACAAATGAGCATTATCAATTTATCATTCTTTTTTTTTTGTTGCTTTAAGTATGAGAAATTGAAATCACGCTAAATAGTACAAATATCAAAATTTATCATGTGAATATATCTATGTCTTTTTTTTTTGGTGGCCGGGGTTTGAACCACAGACCTTGCATGTATTATGCATTTGTCCCTACCAACTGAGTTAAACTCACGAGGACAAATATATCTATGTCTAAATATAAAGAAAATATTGTTTAAAAAAAAAAGGCAAATATTAAGGCCCTCTCGAAAAAAGGAAAATATTAAGGAATTAAAATAAAGTATTAATGGCAACATACCTTCCATTAGTTATAACTCCGAATTGTTCCACTAAGAATGAAAGTCACGTTATTCATCCTTATTATAACTAATTAACCACTCGAACCAAATTACTTGGTTTCATATATATCTCTTTTAACCGGGGAATCAAAATAAAACTTTAATTTAATTTTTTGACAAAATATTTTTTTATAAAAATAAGACTTAATTTAATATAGAAAATAAAACACTTATCTTTTCGGTGGTTGATAGAAAAAAAAATAAAAACTTAACTTTCGATTTTCATCGCTAGGAGGTAAATCCCCTTCAATGCCTTTAATATTGTTAACTACTTAGAGCGTTACATCAATTTCTAACTAGCAGCTTCGATAATTTTTGTTCTTGTAACTTAGTTATAATGACTCGAGTCCTAACTTAACACTTCTTGTATAGATTACGAGTTTATTTGTTTCAAAATATATTATTCATTTTGTCTTCTTAAAAAAATACCATAAAAAATATTTAAAAGAGGGAACCACTTGGCACTATTCGATTCACTAGATATTAGGCACTAGTCTAGATAACCTTTTTGAATTTCTAGTGATTCTTTTTTCCTTTAATTCTTGACGTTGGGCTCCTCATTCGGGCATTTTCAAAACTCAAAGTTTGGGTGATAATTACATCTTTGAAAACGAAAAGTGATATGGACCACTTCATTTTTTTATTTTATGAAAAGGGGTGTGAATATAATTTTATATAATAATGCAATGATTCCTTTCCTCACGTAATTTCAGCTTCCCAAGCAAGTCCATAGAATTTTCTAATGAAAGAAAAACGTACCAAAAGAGACCAAAAATCAAAGCTAGTAGCTGAGGTTAGGTAACACGTATAGCTATCTATCTGAAAATCAGGACAACAAAGGAAAGGAAGGAGGAAAGAAAACCACGCTCTACCCTATTTGAGTATTTGGACCCCTTCAAATAAAACAAAATAAATATTAAACCCTAATTTGTTTATAAATGCAGTACAATAATTTTATTCAACTTTTTTTTTGAGAGAATAATTTTATTCGACTTATTATTCTACTTTTACCTCCTCTATGTACTATTTTTTAAGGGTTACATCCTCTCTATATATCAATAAAAAATGAATGAAAACTGATCAAACCCTAAAAAGATACAAATGTTCATATGAAAGAAAAAAAGTACCCACAACTTATTATCTAAAATTATGATTAAGTTTATTTTTTTTAACAATAAAAAATGATATATATTAACAAAATTAGGAAGTCTCTGAAGCACAATGACAAACAAATGAGATTGTTCATGCTTTAGCTAAGTATGTCATATTTAGAGCCAGCAACCTCACATTTTACTATTCATTAAATGCAACTTTGTTTTCATAGAAAAGAGGTGGAAAAAATTATTCTTTTTAAGCATACTGTAGGATCATATTTCTTCCTCTCATGAAATTTTCACACGATATCATAATTCCTTTTCTTAAATTAAATTAGTATATTTTATCAATATACAATTATTTAAATTTACACATGGACCTAATATTGTGTAATCACCTAAATTAATGAATACGACAATTAATGTATTTTTATATTTATTAATTGATGTGACCTTCCATTTTTATTTGAATATGTAAAATAATTGTACACGGACAAAATATATTAATTAAATTCTAAGAATAACAAATGGAAATCTATGCACTATTTAATTACTTATCATATTCATGGAAATTAAACTATAAAAGTTTAAAAATTTATTATGATATTAATAACAATAAAAATGATTTCTTTTTTTCTCACAATGAAAAGCAATAAAAATAATGATTTCCCTAATAAAAAAAAGTCTCTTTATTTATTCATTTTTTTATACACATATTTATTCATTTTCTAGAAACAACAAAAAAGGTATTTTGGATACACACATGACACACTACCCACACGTACACACAAGACATGACAAAGACAAAGACAAAAAAGGTAATGATTATTATTATTTCCTTCATTATTTTCATGAAACAAAAACAAAAACAAAAGAAAATAAAAGAAAGAATCAATACTCATAATAAGTGTTAGAGAAATGAAAAAAAGAGAAAACAAACCAAATCAAATTACTACTACAACAAGAAACATGTCATGTAAATGTTCACCAACAAGAACAAGAACAAGAACATGTGTTATTGTTCTTCATGTGATTGTTTCATTCATAACACTAACCTTAACATCTTCAACAATAACAACCTTTGATTCAGCAACGTTGTTAAACAATTTCAAACACTCAAACATCATTTCTGATCCAAACAACTTCATTTCAAACTGGTCACTTTCATCTTCACCTTGTTTCTGGCAAGGTATTACTTGTTCATTTTCCGGCGATATCACGACGGTAAACCTCACCGGAGCTTCACTTTCAGGCAACCATCTTAGCCTTTCCACCTTCACTTCAATACCCTCTTTGCAAAATCTTCTTTTGCATGGAAATTCATTCACTTCTTTCAACTTATCTGTTTCACCACCTTGCTCTCTTATCACTCTTGATCTTTCTTCCACCAATTTCTCAGGAACTTTCCCTTTTGAAAATTTTGTTTCTTGTTATAGTCTTAGTTACCTTAACTTGTCTAGGAATTTCATAACTTCAACAACAAAGAATCATAGTCTTGTAGGGTTTGGTTCTTCCTTGGTTCAACTTGATATGTCTAGAAACATGTTTTCTGATGTTGATTATGTTGTTGAAGTTTTGACAAAGTTTGAGAGTTTGGTTTTTGTTAATTTTTCTGACAACAAAATCTATGGTCAAATCAGTGATTCACTTGTTCCTTCTGTGAATTTGTCAACTTTGGATTTGTCTCATAATTTGTTGTTTGGGAAACTACCCTCTAAAATTGTTGGTGGCAGTGTTCAAATTTTGGATCTTTCAAGTAACAATTTTTCTTCAGGGTTTTCTGAGTTTGATTTTGGTGGGTGTAAGAAACTTGTTTGGTTGAGTTTATCTCACAATGTGATATCTGATTTTGAGTTTCCACAGAGTTTGAGAAATTGTCAAATGTTGGAAAGTTTGGACCTTTCTCAAAATCAATTAAAGATGAAGATTCCTGGTGCTGTTCTTGGTGGGTTGAGGAATTTGAAGGAACTTTATTTAGGGAATAATCTTCTTTATGGAGAAATATCTAAGGAGCTTGGAAGTGTTTGTAAGAGTTTGGAAATTCTTGATCTTTCTAAGAATAAACTCTCTGGTGAGTTTCCTTTGGTTTTTGGAAAATGTTCATCTTTGAAGAGTCTTAACCTAGCTAAGAATTATCTCTATGGTAATTTTCTTGAAAATGTTGTTACCAAACTTGCTAGTCTTAGGTATCTTTCTGTGTCCTTCAACAACATAACCGGAAACGTTCCTTTGTCAATTGTTGCAAATTGTACACAACTTCAGGTTCTTGACCTGAGTTCGAATGTCTTCATCGGTAACATTCCGTCGATGTTATGTCCTTCAAAATTGGAGAAGTTGCTTTTAGCTAATAATTACCTTTCAGGGACTGTGCCTGCGAAACTCGGTGAATGCAAGAGTTTGAGGACTATTGATTTTAGCTTCAACAATTTGAGTGGTTCAATACCTTTAGAAGTTTGGTTTTTGCCTAATCTTTCTGACTTGATTATGTGGGCAAATAGTCTCACTGGTGAGATTCCTGAAGGAATTTGTGTCAATGGAGGGAACCTTGAGACATTGATTCTTAACAACAATCTCATTTCTGGTTCAATTCCTCAGTCCATTGCAAATTGTACCAACATGATTTGGGTTTCGCTTGCTAGTAACCACATTACTGGAGCAATACCCGTTGGCATCGGGAATCTGAATGAACTTGCTATTCTCCAATTAGGTAACAACTCTCTTGTTGGAAAGATTCCTCCCGAGATTGGAATGTGTAAGAGACTGATATGGTTGGACTTGACGAGCAATAATCTCACCGGTACTATTCCATCCGAGCTTGCAAATCAAGCTGGATCGGTTATTCCGGGGAGTGTTTCGGGTAAGCAATTTGCATTTGTGAGAAATGAAGGCGGAACTAATTGCCGAGGAGCCGGAGGACTAGTTGAGTTTGAGGATATAAGGGCAGAGAGGCTTGAAGATTTTCCTATGGTACATGCTTGTCCGTTAACAAGAATATATTCTGGTTATACAGTTTATACTTTTACCACCAATGGAAGCATGATTTACCTTGACCTTTCCTACAATTTCTTGTCAGGGACTATTCCGGAAAATTTCGGTGCAATGGCCTATTTGCAGGTCTTGAATCTAGGACACAATAGACTCAACGGAAAAATTCCTGAAAGCCTTGGTGATTTAAAACCTATAGGAGTGCTTGATTTATCTCATAATAACCTTCAAGGATTCATCCCTGGATCATTACAATCTCTATCATTTCTCAGTGACTTTGATGTGTCGAATAATAACCTTAGTGGAATGATTCCTTCTGGAGGTCAGCTAACAACTTTCCCGGCATCTAGATACCAAAACAACTCGAACCTTTGCGGTGTTCCGTTACCAACATGCCGCGCTTCAAATCACACGGTAGCTGTTCGTACGTTGAAGAAGAAGCAACCTATTGCAGTTTTGACAGCCACATGCCTCCTTTTCTTTCTCTTGTTTGTTGTTGTGCTTGTATTGGCTATGTATCGAGTGCAAAAGACTCGGAAGAAAGAAGAAATGAGAGAAAAATATATAGAAAGTCTTCCGACTTCTGGTAGCAGTAGTTGGAAGCTCTCTGGCTTTCCTGAGCCTCTGAGCATCAACGTGGCTACGTTCGAGAAGCCTCTGCGGAAGTTGACGTTCGCACATCTCCTCGAGGCTACTAACGGTTTCAGCGCCGAAAGTTTGATAGGTTCGGGAGGTTTTGGTGAAGTCTATAAGGCTAAGATGAAAGACGGCAGTGTAGTTGCTATCAAGAAACTCATTCGTGTCACAGGTCAGGGAGACAGAGAGTTCATAGCTGAAATGGAAACGATAGGGAAGATTAAGCACCGGAACCTTGTTCCACTTCTTGGTTACTGTAAAATTGGAGATGAGAGGCTACTTGTGTATGAGTACATGAAATATGGAAGTTTAGAAACTGTTCTACATGAGAGAATCAAAAGTTCAGAGCTTGCTTGGGAAACAAGAAAGAAGATAGCACTAGGATCAGCAAGAGGTCTTGCATTTCTTCATCATAGTTGCATACCTCATATTATACATAGAGACATGAAGTCAAGCAATATTCTTCTTGACGAAAATTTCGAGGCTAGAGTTTCAGATTTCGGCATGGCAAGATTGGTTAATGCTCTCGACACTCACCTCACAGTTAGCACGCTTGCAGGAACACCAGGTTATGTACCACCAGAATACTATCAGAGTTTCCGATGCACAGCAAAAGGTGATGTTTATAGTTATGGTGTCATACTGCTAGAACTTCTATCAGGGAAGAGACCGATCAACTCATCCGAGTTTGGCGATGATAACAATCTTGTTGGATGGTCTAAGAAGCTTTATAGAGAAAGAAGAATTAGTGAAATACTCGATCCTGAATTGGTTATGCAAAGTTCTAGTGAAGGTGAACTTTTTCAATATTTGAGAATTGCTTTTGAATGTTTAGAAGAAAGACCTTACCGGCGTCCGACGATGATACAAGTGATGGCAATGTTTAAAGAGCTTCAAGTTGATACAGATAATGATAGTGTTGTTGATGGTTACTCTATGAAAGACTGTGTTATTGATGAAGCATGATATATGACTCAAAGTCCTTTTGTTGAAAATGAAAAAAAAGAAGACATTGATCTGTTCTGTTTGTGAAATTGTAGAAATGTTCTTTTACATTTTTGTTGCTGTATATATAACATTTTCTTGAGGTTATAGACAGAATTCAGTCACTTGAAATTGGTAGACATTTCTGTTACTATATACCACAGTTTTGGTGACATTTGTTTTGATTCATATGCTAACTTTTATTGCTAAACAAAAATCCAAAAATCTCTCCACATGTGATATACTGTTCAAATTTTCTATTAACGAGTCAATTGTTTGATCTATAGTATATAAAATGATTGATCCTTAATTTTTTTTTTGCGCAGACTCGAGGTTTTATTGTGTGAATTTAGAGAATTTTTCATCATAGTGATTCAAGTCCTATTTTGCAGCACGTTTATGAATAAAACTTGTATTATGTGGAATTTTATCTGAGTTTCAATAGAAAGTAAAGTTAAAAGTTGAAATGAACTATGCTCTTTGTATAGGATACCCCTAAAGAAGTTCAAGACTTTTTTGCCTGCCCTTTGCATACTAGTTGCATTGAGTTTCCTAAAATAATAATAATTTCATTTTTTAATGGCATTAAATGTACTAAATTGGAAGTTCCTTTTCAATATTTTGTTTGTGTCTAGTGTCTACACAGAAAGAACAGTTTCTTTTTTCAATTTCTTATGTGATAACCAAACAGTGGACAGTTGCTGTTGTTGACTAAACCACTAAATTATAATAGCACTTTAATATACAAAGGGTTTGTACCTACGGCCTTTTAGTACAATGATGGGTTGAAGGATTTTGACAAATTTAAAAGTCATATACTCCATCCGTCTCACAATATTAGTCGTTTAAGGTATGTGCACGATTATTAAAGAAATGATTAATTGTGTTGATTTCAATGGTAAAATTAGTTACATTTACTAAAACACATTTATTAATTGTAGCTAATGGAGTAGTTAAGTTAGATGAAATTCAATAAATAAAGGTAAAATAGTAGAAAAAATAATAAATGTTGCATTGATATTGTAAAGTGACAATTATTTTGAGAAAAGATAAAATGCTAAAGAGGCAATAATTGTGAGACGGAGGGAGTAAACTTGAAGTGTAGTCAAGTTTAATAGGGATGTTTATCATGAGTCAGCTTTGATAAACTTCTCAAGAAGCACTTAGATCATTTATGATGGTGAGTGTTTTACTTTTTTTAGCACCATACTAAATAAGTGTCTCTATTGTGCAGTAAATAAATTGTATGGTTGCAAAGAAGGGTGGTTTGGAAGCACTTCTTCTTCATTTTTTTAGGGTCCCTCTAGATAAATTGCATTAAAAAAATTCTGTTAAAATTTAATGAATTAAAGTTATTGATTGGACTAATTTAGTAATTATTTGTGATGCGTTAGGTTGGAGAGATTGATTGCTTATTAAAATTAACATTAAAAAGTTACAAAATTAGTGATGTGTACATATATGATTCATTTAAGCACCTAAAATGGGTGCTCCGTCGTGAATAATCTTATAATACTCCATCCATATTTTATTATATGTCACTTCCGAAAACATGTGTTTTATTACATGTCACTTTACAATATGAATGACATATTAAGATTTCTTTTCCTTATTGTACTCTGTACTATTTACTTCTCTATTTCCTTTCAATTTTTTTTATTTCTCTTTCTCATAATAACGAAGGATAGTTTGCATACAAAATTAACTACATTTTTGTATGTGTGAGAGTGACAAACTAACTTATAATGAAAAGAGGTAAGAGGCAGAGAAGGAGCGGTTAGCGGAACGCTGCAAAATACGATTCAGGGCTATTGTTGTAATCTGAGCCGTAACATTGTATATTGGCTGTAACACTATAAACCCTGAATCATAAAAAAAACATATACGAAACTATAATTGCTCTATAGTCGTAGAAGTAGATATTATTAACCGAACTGTATGAACAAATATTGTATCCCGGTGTCTTGTTTCTTTTATTCTTCTATTATTGGTTGTTGTTATAAAAGTTATAATTGGCTTCTGCATCTCATTATTATAAGTAGCACTTATTTAACTTTTCCATTCATATCTTTAAGTTTATCTGGGTGAATTGAACTATAAAATATTTAATTCAAAAACTTCCTTGAGCAAGAAACTAATCAAAACAAGGCCTATAAATTTACATTAGTTGAAAAGGTTCCCTTTTAAGCAAGAAACTGAACTGAATTAAACCCTGAACGCTCATAAAGACAAGGGATTCATGTTAATGAGGTAGAAATAGCTATGTATTGTATATTCTATGCAATTGCTACTTGCCAGTATACCAGCCAGCACAATAGATGCAACATCAAAACGTTGAAAATGGTACTTTATTTAGTACAGTGCAAATTTTAATTTCAGTTTTTAGTTTTGATTTGGTAACATTTTGAGTTTATGTTATTGATTAGAACATTACTCATTTTGATGTTATTTACAATGATGACTCTTTTTAATGTTATTGATGCTATTTACAAGTTTTTAATGTTATTTAAAATTTAAATAAACGACGAATCTTTTTGAACCTTTTGTTTTTCTTTTTATTATGACCCAATTTTTACGATTAAAACAAAGCTGTTAAATTGTTTAAGACGGAATGAAGGGTTGTAGGTTAAGATACACATTAAACATGTTTTTCCACGAAAAACTAAAAGTGAACAATAAGATTTGAATTCTATAGTCCATGTGAGTTTAACTGAGTTGGATTATATATGTAGAGATCGAGATTCAAATCTTAAAAAGCTTAAAAAATGACATAATAATTTGAATTTCGTTTAAAAATATATTCAGTGAGATTTGAACATGTGCAACATTATTACATTAAAAAGCCTTCTTATGAATGTAACGTTTGAACGTATTAAGTCAACCCGTGTTGAAGAAAATACAAACATATCATTCATTGATGAAGCCAAAATTACATCCGAAATTATTATCAAGTTACCAATCTTGCTTCTTTCTCAGTTTGAAATCACATTTGAACTACATCGAAACTATGATGTACTAACACAACTCATCAAATATGGAAGATTTGACTTACTAAAGCAATTAACCACAACCATTACACAATATGGTATAGAGTTAGAATCGTTTTAGGAAGATAAAGATATTCATGCATAAATAAATGGGTGCAATATCCTTCCTTGCATCGTTTCAAATTTTCAATCCTTAGCTATTATAATTATAGCTCAAATAATATAACAGCTTAAAATTTGCATATGATATCTCCTTCCTTATTCATAAAGATATTTGCATTAACTCAAATATTTTTTAAATAAATAAGCCTTCTTATAAGCTTCTCTTTTCATCAAATCAGAAATCCACAAACCCTATTCTCCAACATAAGGCATTGTTTGCTATCCTTAATTTGTGCCATGGCATCCCAATCCTCTAGCGTCTCCGCCACTTCACAAGATGAAGGTGATTCTTCCAACTCAAAAAAAATGATGATCATGAAGGATATTGAACATGATCAACCATCAAATTCCAATCCCAACAAGTTTTTTGATTTCGTAAAGCTATCGAAAGACGATTCGGTTCTCAAGTCGGAGGTGCAAGAGCACGATTTTTTTGGCTCTTTTCATGTCGGTTCATCGTCTCGTTTTCCTAGTAACAACAATGAAAGGAAAGATGAGAGCAACGATGAAGAGAAGAATTCAGATTCAAAGTCTTTTTCATGTTGTTTTTGCAAGAGAAAATTTTCTACTTCACAAGCCTTAGGAGGACACCAGAATGCCCATAAGGCGGAGCGTGCGTTAGAAAAACAACGTAAACAAAGGTATGAAAGTGGTACTTTCGGTTTAGGGCAACCTCACTTTAACCCTTATTTTAGTTATCCAAGTACTCTTTTTACACCCCCTTATTATAGGTCACTTGGGGCTAGAATGGAATCCATGATTCAAAAACCACTTTTTGTTAACCCCAGGATTACTCCACATAGTTTTAGACCTTTTGGGTATGGTAATGGTGCTTTGTGTTTGCAAGAGTTATTAAACCCTTCTCTTGTTAATTTGAGAAATATGGAGGGTAGTAATAGTAATACTAGGGTTGGAATTCTAGGTACCGGGGGTGCAACTACTTTAAGGATTGAAGATGGTGAAAATAATAAAATTGGTACTGATCTAAAGTTTGAGGAATCTTCTACAAATGTTGCAACAAGTTCAAACTCAAACCTAGAAAAGAAAATTATTATGGATCCCACTTCTACCAATGATGATATTAATGGTCAATCAAAATCCAACATTGAAGAAGAACCATCAGATAAATCTTCTTGCCTTGATTTATCACTGAAGCTGTAAATAAGTTTTGTTTTTATATGTCAATGTTCTTGTTAATTTGATTGCTACTCTAGTTGAATAAATCTCATGGCCTTGATTTATCACTGAAGCTGTAAATAAGTTCTGTTTTTATATGTCAATGTTCTTGTTAATTTGATTGCTACTCTCTAGTTGAAGTTATTTCTTGAAATTTACTGTTTTTCTGTATCGAGGAATTGATATTTACTTTTTTGTTCATGTCACATTATTATATATTTTAATGGCAATTATTAGTATTAATTGTGTTTTGATTACTACCTTGATTATTGTTATTCAATTGTGTTTTGGTCAATTGCCTAATTTGTTTGCAAGATGTATTTGATGAAATTAAAAAAAATAATAATATTGGGTTTCTTTGAAGTCCGGTGATACACCCTCCAACCACTATCAAAACCGTTTTAATCTCACTAAATACATCTCGCAAACAAGCCCAATATATCAAGAAATAACTTGAACAAGAAATAATCCTCGCATTAAAAACAAAAATTATTAAACATTTTATAATCTATATCGCTATCTCTATCTTTATAGTCTCTATAATAACCATTTGTCTTCCTTCATTTAATACTTTCTTGTTATCCAATCAAAATGAATTATGACACATTTATTTTATATCAACCAATAAAAAAAGGGATCATGACTAATTTGTTTTTCATGAGCCAATCAAAATTGATCATGACTCATTCGTAAATTTTAATGCATGGTTTTTTTCCCCAATATATACACAATTCTTTTTTGATTATTTTCATCTTTCTCCCATAAAAAATGTATATTGTGTTTTTATTTGCATGATTGTAGATTATGAGGTTGATTTTCTTTTTTTATTTGTAACTTATTGCTAAGTCTACCTTTTTAGGGTTGCATTGAAGAACATGTATCTCCAAATTTTGAAAATTGATTCAATTTCTCATATTAATCCACTATATATTGTATATCTCCATGTATGTTTTTCAAATACGCAAGTTTATGTAATCGCGTATGTTGTTCAAATACTCATGTTTTGATGCCTTATCACATAGACCTAATCGCGTAACTTGAAGAATGTTTATGTACCAAGAGAAAAATTGATAATGTTTAATTGATAAGTCTATTGTATGTGTTTTTTCATCCAAAATGATTGGAACGACCAATTTTATATTCTATTGGAGTTTTTGTTTCTTGAGATTTTTGCTCATTCCTCTTTGCATTTTTTTTAGATTCCTCAACATGAGTTTTTAATCAACCTTTACTGTAGAAATGTTATAAATTAAAAAAACATGTTATAAAGACTTATGAATGCTCGATTAGAAATGTCTCAACATGAGTTTTTAATCAACCTTTACTGTAATTAATAACAAACATTACCAAATTAGGGAAAAACTAATTTTGTCATTGGATGCGAATTAGATGGAAAAGGAATAAGAATGGGGTGGTCACAAGCTACCCTTACGATTAAGGATTCCAAGTGATCGGCAGCCCACCATATTGTGATTTCTCCTTAATTTTATAGTGTATGTTTGGTTTTATTTTTGAAAGAGATAAAATTGATTTAAGGTGTGAAGAATTAATTTTAATATGTTTAAATGTTTTTGAGTAGAATTGATTTTAATTTAAAGTTAAAGTTTAAAATTTTTGTCTAGAAGTTTTAGCTCACCTGATAAATACCAAAATTGTAAAGCCGGAAGTCGTGACCTGGGTTCGAACCCAAGACCTCACAGTTATATGTGAGTCTAATTTTAATGGATTATCACTTCGTCTAAGACTAAAAACAAAGTTTAAAGTTTTTTATTCTAGAATTGATTTTTAATTTAAAATATATTGTCCCACTCACTTTTACTTAAAAAATTCAATCATAAATTATTTTCCATTCGATATTACTTATGCAGTTCATTGAAATCATTTTTTGTCACCTTTATGGTTGGTTTTACCTCTATGAGAATACAACTAATTTTGAAAGTATAAATTTGAACAAAGGGGATCTAGCTCATATGGTAGAACGCTCCCTTTATGGCTAAGGGGGTGCAGCACAACTTGGAAAATGCTAGTTTGCATGTGTATGCATATGTAGTACTAGAAATCTCGGATGCCTTACACCATGGGACTGTAAATTTAGTTCATATTTTGAGGGAGCATAACATTTGTGCTGACTTTATGGCTAAGGAGGCTTCCTATTCCGCTTGTTCAGCTCACTGGACTCGTCCTCCAACTGGCTTAGAGTCTCTCCTTCTAGGAGACAATCTAGCTAGTTAATTTTTTTTTTCCTTTTCTTTTTGCTTGTTACAATGCAACACCACAAAAAAAATGTTGCAATTGTCCCGTGTTTATCATTGTTTGGCATTATATTTTTAGTGGAATCTCAGGTTTAACCCAGATGATTGTATTTTCCTCTTCTCCTATGTGATGTCTACTAGGTGAAAAGAAAAAAAAAACCATTATAAATTGTTTCAAACTTTCAATCTGGTATCACCAAACATAACTTTTGCATAAAATTTATTAGTCAATTCAGTTTTACACACACGTGACTTTTTACATATGACTGTATTTGCTTGTAAAAAAACCATATATTTGAACATAAATTTTATATTTAACTTATAATAGAAAAAAAGGTTAAATTACACCAAAAGTTCTTTAAGTTTGAGGTTTGTAACAGATTGGTTCTTTAAATTATTTTGGTCACACATAAGTCTTTTAAGTCTGAGGTTTGTAACAAATTGGTTCTTTAAGTTATTTTGGTCACACGTAAGTCATTTAAGTTTGTAAGGTTTTAAGTTTAGTCCTTCTGTTAACCAAACGATGATGTGGCAGAAGAACTAAATCGAAAACGTTTACAAACTTAAAGGACTTATGTGACCAAAATAACCTAAAGGACCAATTTGTGACAAACCTCAAACTTAAAGGACTTATGTATGACTAAAATAACTTAAAGGACCAATCTATTAAAAACTTCAAACTTAAAGGACCTTTAGTGTAATTTAGAAGAAAAAAAGTTCATTCTAAAACAAATATTGTAATCACACACATAGCGTGCATTTGGTTCTACAGTAACATAAATTGATTTCGAATTTATTAATTCTGGCTAAAAGAAAATTGAATCTACTATATATTAAAATAAAATGTTTTGGTTTTTTCTGAACTGACTTTTTCTCTTTTCAAAATTACCCTCAACTTTCAGTATAAATAATGCATATAACAAATAAATAAGAGTAAATTCTAATATTAAAAAAATGTAACAAATTATTCACGAAAACATCACGATCAGTAACTAAGAATTAAGCTTACCCACTAACCATGCTTTTTGTTACTATATGATAATTATTTAAATAAAAAAAAAGTGAAAATTTACAACAATGTAATCAAGAATTAAGCTTACCCAGTAATATCACGAAACTGTCTATACTATATATACTAGCGAAAAGACGGGTACTCACATGTCCGTCTTTCTGCTCTTTTTATTACGTTAACGTGTGCAAATTATAAACGGTATTTTATATGAAATTTTGGTTTCAATTAAAATTATAAGTACAAATATCAAATTGTAACAAACCCAAAAAACAATGTTAATCTTTTTCAATAACAACAATAATTTAACAAATATAATATAAATTCTTATCTTTTTAATACCACCAACAATAACATTATTATAGCAAAATTTGTTTAAGGGTATAATTGGAATTATAAAAAATCCATCCCAAAATCTCAATCTCCTTCGTATATAATATTGATAATATTGTTCCTATTGTAGTGGGATGTTTCCTATTTTAACGGGATTTACTTTTTTTAATTAAAATTTAAAACAATATGATCAAATGATAAAATAGTAAATAAAATAGTTTAATTGAAGGATAAAATAGGTAATGAAAAATTCAGCCCAAACTCATGTATTTTAAGTCTATATTCATTATAAAAGACGGGCATTCACATACCCGTCTTTCCGCTCTTTTTATTGCGCTGAAGTATGAAAATTATGAACGGTGTTTTTCTATGAAATTTTTATTTTGATTAAAATTATAATTATAAATGATTGTTGCTTTCAAAGTATAATTTTTTAAAATATTATCTAGTAATTTCAAATGTGACTTATATATCCCCATAAACATAGCTCAGTTGGCAGAGATATTGCAATATGTAAGGTCGGAGTCTGAACTTTGAGTTTCCCACTTATTCATCTTAAGTGCTAAATCTTTAGCCACAAGACTACTTGATATAAAAAAAATAAGACTTATATTTAAGCCGTTTATTAATATTAACATTTATATTGAGTACGCAAGAAATTATCTTTTACCACATTTATTCAGAAAATACTCCATATATCCCATTATAAGTAGGGATGACAATTGGACCCAAGTCCAATAGACACTCGTAAAAAATGCTCATGTTGGATGGGTAAATATTCACATTCTTGGGTTTAGATAATTACTGGTAAATTTAGATGAGTTTGGGTGCGGATAAAGACACTATAATGCCCAGCCCGCCCTGCAGCCTATACATTATATATACTACAACTATAATTTTATATAATAATAAAATTAGTTCAATAATTCTAAGATTTTATATTTATTATAATATGCACTTGCGTTTATATTTTAGATGTTTTTTACTTGGCTAAATACTACAATGTGTAATGTTTTATAAGTTGATTTAAAAAAAAAGATCATATTTCAATTATGGTGTGATGATTTTTTATTATTTATTATCTTTTTGTTGTTAAAGTACGGATATTAGGCGAAAAAAGGGGCCTTAGGGGCCAAATGGTACGGGGACATACACCAAACTTGTTGTCCTACGAGAGTATGTGCTAGGGTACGAACATTGTTTGTATAAACACTCTAGTACTCTACCTGATTGAAGGAACTATGATGTGACAATGTGAGTAGAAAATAATAATCGAAATAGCTAGAAAAGTCATAAAAAGCGAGTTACATAAAAGTCGAATACAAATAAAAAAAACCCATTAAAATGAGTTTCATAAATTTTTTTTTTATTATTGGAGGAAAATACGTCTCGGTTGCACAAATGTGATATGACCTTATGGCAGCCACTTAATATTGCTTATGCAACCGACATCATTTTTTTTACAAACTTACCATTGAAGATGCTCTTATATATAGAGACACACAAACAACACTCTCAAAATCCTATGAACGTAGCTCAGTAAGAAAAAACAACATATTGTTATATGCAGGAGTTGGGGTTTGAATCTCGGACATCCCAATTATTCAAAAGCGAATTCTAACAACTAAGCTACTTAACTAAAAAATAGAAATACAAAACAAACAATACTCTCAAATTAATATTTTCCACTTGACATCTATGAATAATGAATATATCCATACTTAATAAAGTTAATTTGATAAAATTGTTATTATTTTCCATCTTTTTTCTTGAGGAAAATATTTTCCATTAATTTATAATTTATAATTTTTCTTAATTTGTGTGAAACATTTTTGTCAAAAATAAATAAAATTGCTACTTTAGGAATATTTATATATAAGATATAAACACATTAAATGTATTTACTACTTTCTCTTATTTTGTCAATTATTTACTACCTTTTCTCTTTTTTTGGTCAAGTATTTACTACTTTCTTTATACTAGTACTAGTATAAGTTAAAAGGAAAAAAATTAAAATAATAAGAGATAAGAATTTGGTCGTGTAAGATCCAAGATAATTTTTGTTGATCCTATCCAACAACACGGTTACTCATTTCATTTCACACAACTAATGACTTCAAGGCCAGCTGTGATTTGTTACAGTAAGTGACAAAAATGGGTACCGACCCCTAAAATCAGCATAATTTTAAATTGTAAAAAATAGTGAAAACAAATTCTATCCTACTAAACTCATCAAAAAAAGAAAAAAAAAACTATCCTACTATTGGAAAAAGATAAAAAATAGAATTTTCCATTCACTGTAATTAAAACTAAAACTCTAGTTGTAATTGAAAATGAAAAATATCAATCTAGTTTCAAAATATATTTTAAATCAATAATAGAATATAATTTGATCATATTTAACATTTTTTTTAATATTAATTAACATCATTTATTTTTAATATTAATCGGTCAAAATATATATTTTTTAAAAGAAGGAGTAAATCTCTGCTCTATCGGTTACAAAATATCTAGGAAACACGAATACAGACACATACATCAGACACGACACTGACACACCGACACCTTTAATAATTTGAAAAAATCACATAATTTAATGTAATTATATACATCGGTGTCGTGTCAATATCAGACACAACACATGTCCGATACCAAAACACGCCTAATCCGAAGTGCGTATGTGTTTCATAACAAAGTACAAACAAAAGTGAATCAATTGATGTATTTGATTTTAAATGTAACATAATAAGTATTTTTTTTAAGTTGGAATTTTTTTAATGTAAATTTATTATTTTTGCTTCTATAATTTTAATCTTATTTTTGCTTCTAAAATTTTAATCTTTACTAATTACTCATGATGCAAACAAAGAAAAATGAAAATGAGTAAGATTGTGTGTGATAAAAGATTTATAGATAGAAAAAAGAGGTGATGCTATGTTTTCATGTGTGTGTCAAAGATTCCATTGATATATGAGGTCCACCACCATTTCTCAATCACCTCTCTTTTCTCTTCCACCTTCCCCACAAAGTCCTTCCTTCCTTTTGCTTTAATAATAGTAGTAATAATTTTATTGATATTTCATAAATTAAGAATGTCATCATTAATATAATATCCTTATAAATTAATTTATTCAATAAAGAAAAAATTAAATATTCAATAATTTATTACTAATAATTAAAAATATTGATTTTCTTTTTGTATCTATTCTCCTTCTTCCTTCTTTTTCTCCTTCAACAAATAGAAACAAAAAACAAGACAACATTGTTCATCCATTCATTCATACACACAAAGGTAAGAAAGAGAATCATTCATTTTTGTTTCAAGATTAACACAAAAGGAGAGAGACCCAGATACAATTTTGGGTCGGGTTCGGTTTTCTCGGATCCGATTCTTTTATTCAATAATTTATAGTAGTGGTTGAGCTTCCTTATGTAGTTTTTTCTTGTTAAAAATTTCATCTTTACAATTCTTCACTTCTTAGGTAAGCTCATTCATCATTCTCTTTCTCTCTTCATGTTTGATATTTTTTTTTTTACGTTGTTTTGTTTGTTTGATGATTTTAAGGATTGTGTAACAATGTTTATTTTTTTTGGTTGATAAATTTAAGGATTGTGTAACAATGTTGTTTGTTGCATTTTGTGAAATGGGTCGTGTTTTTTTTTTGTTTGGTCTTAGGTTGTCGTTTGTCCCATTTTTTGTTTTTTTTTTTTTTTTTTTTTTTTTTAATTAAAAAAAAAAAAATTTTTTTTTTTTTTTT
>Ga0228710_1004251_pt1 | contig 22638 bp, 11 predicted proteins | sample MedpolnodulmetaG_FD_177995 | JGI IMG/M metagenome (GOLD analysis project Ga0228710, IMG submission 177995) | Root nodule microbial communities from Medicago polymorpha collected in Santa Monica, California, United States - pink nodules | ecosystem: Host-associated > Plants > Roots > Nodule...
CAGTTTTCTCTCTAACAAAACACAGGAATCATTTTTTAATGGCAATTTCGTAAATAGCCTAACTGAATCATCACTACAAAATCGTTGGCAGTTTCCATCATCAAGCGGATTTTGTTTTAGTTTTTTTTTCTTAGAAGCAGTTTTTAAATATTGGTTTATAAAATGATTTTGTCTATTGGTTTATAAAGGTTTTGAGTGGCGCTTTTTCATTCTTAACCTATAGCAACGGGGTATTGGAATATCAGTTGCTAAATTTTATCTATAGCAACTCTTTTTTCTGCAGTTGCTAAAAGTGACCGTTGCTATATGGCAATTTTCTTGTAGTGCATCCACTGTACGGCCTCCTCCTTTTAGGTCACCATGCCACCACCTTCTTTCTTCCCAGATCCTTCTTAAGCAGCTGGAATTGCCTCGATCCAACCACCAGTACCTCAATTTCGCCCTCCACACGCGCCTTATAGTCCTCTACAAAATAACAAAAGTACCAGTTTAGTTCATGATAAAAAAATGAAGGTTAAATAAGTTTTTCCTCCCTATAAATATATCAAATTTTCTTGAAAAATAAAATGAGATGGTTTTATCCTCAGAAATTTTTTTATTTTATTTTTGGTCCCTTTTTGGTACTCCAAAATTTATACATTTGGAATGATTTTCGGAAGGGTAATTGTGAGAAGAATGTATAGAAGGTAGTGTGCATTCAGGAGAAATTAGTAAAACAAATAAAGTTTTTTCGTGGCCTAATTTGAGGTCTTTATCTGTGTTGGCTGGATTAAGGCCTTATCCAATGTTATACGAATCGAGTGTTAACTCGTCGAGTTTATCGGGTTTACGTTTTTAGGTACCAAAATCGAATCAACTCGGAGGTAAACTCGATTTATGGTAAAATCAGAATGTTTGACGAGTTTGACTTGAGTAAACTCGGGTAAACTCGAGTAAAATCGGAATGTAAGTCTAGTTTCTTTTATAGTTTTATTAACAAATTTAGGAACTTGTGAAACTTGCTTTTTTGGATGGTTAAGACTTAAGAGACTTATGATTTTGCAACTTTATTTTGTACTTTAATGTTTAGTTGAGCATAATGCTTTATTATGGTGGTTGAAAATCTTTATAATTTAGTCATATTTTGCACTATTAGACTATTTATAATATTATATTAGTTTACATATTTCATATAAATAATAAATTTTATTTAATTTTAATTTTAGGTAAACTTGTATGAGTTCTCGAGTCGAGTTTACCTAAGCAAAATGAGTTGAGGTAAACTCTCAAGTTGTAAAACCTGGCCTTATCTAAGATTCTATGAATTGTTTTGAGAAATTATTTTCTCACCCTCTTAACCTTTGAGAAATTATTTTCTCACCCTCTTAACCTTTAGCGCGTCTTCTAATTTTATTTTTTTTTTGGTTTACAAAAAAAAAAATTTCTATTTATTGTTGTTTGGATTATATAATTTAAAATGGTTTTTGGTTTTTTTTTTTAGAGAAAAATGGTTTTTGGTTATTTTGAATTGTATAATCTTAATGCATTTATAACACACAAAAGAGAAAAATCTACCTTTAAATCACATTCTATATCAACATCAACAATAACATAATCTCGCAACTACAAAATATTATATATAAAATAATATATTAAAAGGAGCATTATTGTCTCCCAACTACAATTCATATGGCATAAGATTGTTGAAATATTCAATATACCGAATCATGAGTTAGAATTAATAACTTTCTTTTTCTTATCATTTTGTGTGTGAGTTTCGCAGTGCCGTTCCTATCGTTTTACGGGTTTTAGGCCAAGTTTGAGAAAAGGGTCTCTTAAATAATACTTCATATATTTTTTTTCTTGATAAATGATGAATGTGACAAACATTAATTATGGTGGTTGGCTTCTCAACTATGTTGTACGCTAAGTTACCATAATAAAATGTTTTGAAATCGCAACTATGCTTATATCTCAAAATATCGTGTGCCAAATGCACATCCCATGTATTATTAATAAAAAAACAATAACAAAACAAAAAAGGTTAGGGGATCAAACCAAACCCAACAAAGCTAAGTAAAATGATATGTAGGCAAACCAAACATATCTAAAAAAATTAGCCCTGATAAAACTATAATGTATAGATCACTATTGAGAATCTACAATTGTTTTACAAAACAACAACCAAAAAAAAACTTAATTTTTATCAGAAAGTCATAAGATTGCAGTTTCTTCGAGCATTTTGAGATGCAAAATCATTTCAAATGTCTTCGATTCCTAAAATCTATTTTTCACAAAAGTAATTGTCATATAAACAATAATAAAAAATAGATGATTCTTATGAAATCTTGATCAAATAATTTGTTGTAATAAATATTATTTTAATTTGAATGTATTATGAATTCTTAATCAAATAATAAAATGTGTTCAATTTTTGACAATTTGTATTATGTCTCTTTAAATTGTCATTTTCATTTATGTCATTTTAATAGTTTATGTTGCTGTTTTGAAAAAACTAGTTAATCACAATTGAAATTATAAAATCTGAAATACAACAAATATGCTTTGAATTATAAAATCCAAATAGAAAAAATGATCAATTTGAATGTGCTTGAGAAGTGAGTAGGGTGAGAAAATAAATTCAAAAAAAAAAAACACTTGAAGGTCAGTTGAACTCAAAGTTTCTTAGAGTTTGGGGTCTTTTGAAATAGTTTTGCAAAAAAAAAAAAAAACAGAGAAGAGTTGTTGGGTTTAAGTTTTTTAGGGACTTTTTATTCGTTTTACTATATACATTTGATTGAACTAAGCTTTACTATATACGCCCTCTTTCTACAATATTTTTTTTATTAGGCACCCTACAGGGTTGGGCCGTAGGCCGTCGCACCCCTGGCCAATGCTTAGGGCCGGCCCTTTTCGCCACTAATTTTATAGAGAAAAAATGGTTTTATTTAAGCTAATAAACACACATTTTATTAACAAAAGTACAAGTGTACAACTCATACAATATGACATATTTTTTCTGGTTACAATACGATATGACATATATGTATATGTTCTTCATACATCAAAAGCATAACAACATCACAACTTATATGGAGCAGACTCAACATAGTAAGGTAAGGTCTCTAGGATTTTCTAGTTAACCTCAGCCCAAAGCGTTTGGTATACATAAATCTTCAAGATTTGAAGGCCTTAAATATATTACCCCAACGGTTCTTTGGTCGAGTCTTAGGATAATTGACAACCATTATTCCACCATAATTATAAGCTGCATCTTTGCTATTGATAACTGTCTCTTCCTTGTTGTACTGATATTGGTTAGCTTGAAGCCCCTTACGACCCTGTCCCTGCCTTTTTGTTGGTGGACCATAAAAGTTATCTATGAGAGCAAACCCTTCTAACCCTATCTTAACAAGATCTGGTTGAGGTGCCATAGAAGATAATGTGTGTGACAAAGTATATATCTATAGGAAACAATGCAATTGAGCTGTTTCTTGATTGAGAGATTAAGAGGGTACTCCATTATTTATACACTAAGCTAATATGGTACTTTACCTAAAAAGTATCAAGGGTTTTTATTTTATTGTACATTATTGAGGGATGGCCTTTGTAGATGCCCGGAAACATACCTATAATTAAAGCTTTTTTGGTTTGCCAATGATTAGAATTTTTAATTTTTGCCTCTACTTAAATTAATGAGTTGCCTCCACTAAATGGAAACTCTCATACAATGAAAGGAGTAGTCTATTCACATATATAAAAAGAGGATTCATATCCCCTACATAGAAAAAGATGTAGTTTTCAATCTTAACCATTAATATGAGACAAAACGGTTGATATTGCATAATAACAAAATCAATTGAAACAATCTCAACGGTTAATTTGAAATCTGACGAGTGGAGAAGGAGATCATTAAAAACTATGTAACACAGCTTCAACACCAAATCCAAATCCATAAAGAGATATTTTCTATAGTAATAAAAATTAAAAAGTCCTACAAAACTTTCAAAATGTAAAGACATGCTGAGAATATTTATACTCCCTCTGGTCCTAATTACAAGACCTTTTTGAAAATTTTGTTTGCCCCTTATTATAAGACATTTGCAAATTTTAAGATACCTTAATTACTCTTTTTTGAAGATTTATATCTCTTATCAATACTATCTTTTCTTCTTAGAAGATGAAAAAGTTAAATAAAGTATAATTTGGTAACAATTACACACAAAACATACACATTAATTATATTACTAACTTTTTTTTAATATGTGTTAAATGTATCAAATAATTCTTATAAATAGGGACAAAGGAAAAATTTGTATATGTTAAGGTGTTTTAATTTATTGGATATATAAGGCTATGATTTTTGTAATATATCTCTCTCTCTGCTTAATAATAAGCATGCATCTTTGATGAACAAGATGTAACGGGAGGCCATGCTGATCAGGCCTGCCTAGATAAATGAGTTTAGTGGCATGGAATTGCCGGGGTGTGGGTAGTCCGAGTGCAATTCCTAATCTTAAGTACCTAATCCGGCACTTCAATCCGGACCTTTTATTCTTAAGTGAGACTTTAGCTCACCGAAATAAAATTGAAGAACTTCGTTTGTTGCTTGGTTACGATTCCTGTTTTCATGTCGACCGCACCGGTCGAGCCAAGGGTTTAGCTTTATTTTGGAATAATGTTCTAAATTGCCAACTTGTAAATTTTTCAAGTAATCATATCACGGTTGAAATTGCTAACAATACTACTGGTAATTGGCGTGTCACCGGCTATTATGGCTATCCTAATGGAGGTCGTAGATTAGCCGCTTGGAATTTCCTTCGACAACTTTCCTCCCAATTTTCAGGTCCTTGGTGTATTTTCGAAGATTTTAACGACATTTTAGATGCAAGTGAAAAAAGGGGAGGTAATCTTCGTCCTCCTTGGCTCATCAATGGTTTTCGACAAGCTGTTATTGACTCGGGCTTATCCGATATCCCAGTTGAAGGCTATCCGTACACGTGGTTTAAAAGTCTTGGTACTATGCGCGCGGTGGAAGAAAGGTTAGACCGTGCACTTGCTAATAATTTGTGGTTTAATTTATTTCCGAATGCTATTGTTGAAACTCTTGTGGCACCTTCTTCTGATCACTATCCTATTCTTGTGACTATTGCGCCTACACCTCGACCCCGGGTTCACAAACGACATTTTCGCTACGAGAATGCGTGGCACCTTGAGCCGGGGTTCACATATCTTGTTACTAACTCTTGGCAGGTTTACGCTTCAATTGCTCTTGCACCGAAACTCTCTTCATGCGCGGAAGACATGTGGGTGTCGAAGAAGTCACATTGTCACAAGTTAAAAAAGGACATTGAAGCTTGTCGACAACAATTACACGACATACAGATTGGCGCTAGTGGTGAAGATCAGGGGCGTATACTTGAGCTTCGAAACCGTATGCAGCGGCTCTTATCCCAAGATGATGCTTATTGGCGACAACGTGCCAAACCTCATTGGTACAAGGACGGCGATCGCAACACAAAATTTTTCCATGCCTCCGCCACAGTTCGAAAAAAGGTAAATCGCATAACTTCCCTTGATGATGATGCAAGTAATAAAATCACTAATGAAGCTGGTTTACGCGAGGTTGCACGAAATTATATCGTGAATATTTTTCAGAAGCAAGGAGGTGTGTTGTCCCCCGTGATTGATGTTATACACTTCTATTTCTACTGTCGACAACGATAAGCTCACAGAACCTTTCACAAAGGCTGAATTTCGCTCTGCTATTTTTTCTATGCACCCTGATAAATGTTCAGGTCCTGATGGCTACAGCCCGGGGTTCTATCAACATTTTTGGAATTTATGTAGTGATGATATTTTCAAAGAATGTTGCGCTTGGTTGGACACAGGTCAATTTCCTCCCGACTTGAATATAACTAATATTGCGTTAATTCCTAAGGGTTCCTCGCAGGTTAGCATGAAGGATTGGCGGCCTATTGCGCTATGCAATGTTTTATATAAAATTATTGCCAAGGTGTTAGCCAATAGGCTGAAGCCTGTCTTATCTCAATGCATCTCCGACAACCAATATGCTTTCGTTCCGGGCCGCTCTATCTTGGATAATGCCATGGTAGCAATTGAGGTACTCCATTTTATGCAGACTAAGACAAGAGGCGCAGATAGGTACGTTGCTTTGAAACTTGATATTAGCAAAGCCTATGATCGTATGGACTGGGAGTACCTTCGTGCAGTCATGACTAAGATGGGTTTTCATGATCGATGGATCCACTGGATGAGTATGTGTGTTGAGTCGGTGGACTATTCCGTTCTTGTCAACGGGGAACAGGTTGGACCTATTATCCCGGGACGCAGTCTCCGACAAGGGGATCCCCTCTCTCCGTATTTGTTTATTCTTTGTGCTGAAGGTTTATCAGCACTTATTCGCGACGCGGAATCTCGCGGCGAACTCACAGGCACCAAGATATGTCGCAGGGCACCTTCTGTTTCCCATCTTTTATTTGCTGACGATTGTTTTCTTTTTTTCAAAGCAGATGAAAATCAAACAAATGTTTTGAAGAACATCCTGACGACGTATGAAACAACATCTGGTCAAGCTATAAGCCTACCTAAATCCGAAATTTTCTGTAGCAGGAATGTCCCTGATCCGCTTAAACAAACTATTACAAATATCCTTGGCGTTCAGGTTGTTTTGGGCACGGGTAAATATCCTGGCTTACCATCTATGATAGGTCGTAATCGCAATGCAACTTTTGCTTATATCAAAGATCGGGTATGGCAGAAAATCAACTCTTGGAGTGGCAAATGTCTCTCAAAAGCAGGTCGCGAGATTATGATTAAATCTGTTTTGCAGGCTATCCCTTCTTATGTTATGAGTATCTTCCGCTTACCAACCACATTAATTAATTCAATTGAGAAGATGATGAATTCTTTCTGGTGGGGTCATGGCCGCACCTCGCAACGCGGCATTCATTGGATGAGTTGGGAGAAATTGTCTGCACCAAAGATCCATGGAGGTATGGGCTTCAAAGACCTTTCTGTGTTTAATCTTGCTATGTTAGGTAAACAGGGTTGGAAATTCATCACGGAAGCAGACTCTCTTGTAACTCGCATATTCAAAGCGCGCTACTTCCCTAATGGTACTTTCCTCACGGCAAAAATTGGCCACAACCCTAGCTACGTATGGCAGAGTATTATGGGCGCTAGATTCATAGTACGGGGTGGTGCAAAATGGAGTATTGGTTCAGGTGCGTCTATCCCTATCCTTAATGAACCATGGTTAACCAATGGGGAGTGCATTCGAAGCGATATACCTGGTGCTCATTTTGTCTCAAATCTTAATATTAATAGTCTGATGAATTTACATGACAAAAGCGGGCACGAACACGCCGTCTGACAGGTTTTTAGTGTCGATATTGCTGAGAAGATTCTACACACGCCTCTTATTCCCCAGGTCGACGGTGACAGAATTATTTGGAAAGCCGAACGTAATGGACGTTACTCGGTTCGGAGTGCATACAGGCTATGTGTATCAGAGTTGGTTGATTCCTCTTACTTGTGGCGTCCGGGATATTGGACGGGAATTTGGAATCTCAAAGTTCCCCCGAAGGTAAAAAATCTTCTTTGGCGTATCTGTAGAGGCTATTTACCGACACGCGTACGCCTGCTCGACAAAGGTGTCAATTGTCCTACGAATTGCGCAAGCTGTGATTCAGCACATGAAGATTTGGCCCATGTTTTCTTCGTCTGTCCGTTTGCTACCCAGGTGTGGAATCGGACCGGCTTATGGGGCTCCATCCATCATGCCCTTTCGACGACCTCGTCGGCCACAGATGCTATTTTCTCTCTTCTTCAAGTACTATCTGTTGATCTATTGCAGCGCTTCGCAACCGTGCTCTGGAGCATTTGGAAACACCGTAACCTTAAAGTTTGGGACGACGTTACAGAAACTAGTGCTTTGGTGGTGGAGCGAGCCCGTACTATGGTTGTGGACTGGGAATTAGCAAACACTCATGACGCTCGGGTCCCTACTGGTTCCACTGCGTCGTCTTTGCCCCACAATGGGGATTCTCCAGCATTGGCTTTACACACTGCCATTAGGTGGCAACGGCCTTTGTTGGGACGGTACAAATGCAATATTGATGCTGCTTTTTCAAACTCTCTTAATCGAACAGGTATTGGCATCTGCATCCGGGACCATGATGGTAGCTTTGTGTTGGCAAAAACGTTGACGCATCCTTGCTTCCTTCCGGTGGATGTGGGCGAAGCATTAGGTCTATTCTCAGCTTTGCAGTGGCTCAGTGATATGCAGTTCGATAATGTGGATTTTGAAACAGATTCGAAGTTGACGGTTGATGCTTTTCTTTCTGACAGGAATGACACGTCTGAATTTGGTTGTATTATTACTTCTTGTCGTTCTTTGTTTAGGCTTTTATTTTCTAACTCTAGGGTGGAGTTTGTTAGGCGACAAGCTAACGGGGTTTCTCATGCACTTGCAAGAGATGCCGCGTTTCTGACTAGTCCCGCTGTCTATTATGATATACCCAATTGTATTGAAACTCTTATTATTAATGAAATGCTATAAGCACGTTTCCCTAAAAAAAAAAATTGATATATTGTTTGTTAAAATATTTGTCGCATATGATTTTGAATACCTTCTGAAATTATGTAAGCAATGAAATCACCCACACATGATACACACACAATATTACGTCGTGGTTGATAGCTTTTGTAGGGTTTGAAAGTGGCCAAATCCAAAGGTGTTGAGATATTTCCTTTAGAAGATTGCTTAGGGTGTCTTTTTACTAATGATCAACGTCTTCGTAGGTTCCGTTGAAGAGTCCTAGAGCTACTTATGTGGGGGTTGTGTGTGACCACTTGGTTTCTTTCATCCTTGGATTTTCCAATCATATGACTCTATTATTATGGTGGAGTTATGGGCCATATTAAAAGAGCTTCGGTTAGTGCTAATTTTAAGGGATTTTTTTAAGGTTACGTAATCATGGTGGTTGTATTGTGAGATTCTTGTTATGTGGTCATTTCTTGTACTCGTATCATGTCTTCCATTTGTCAATTAGACTATTATAAGATTTGATATGTTCATCGTGAAGCAAATCAATTGTTTCATGAACTAGTCCCTTTTACCATGTGGATAATTGTTTTGCTAAATTCAGTATTGATTTGATTGGCCAAGGGAGAATGTTTTTACTTTGTTTCATGAACTAGTCCCTTTTACCATATTAGCTTATAAAAATAAGTTTCTTTTTTTTTTCTTTAATAAAAAAATATGTTCCAAATCCTAGGAGCTTTTTTGAGGGAATATCCTAAGAGCTTTTAATTTTTCTTGTGTGTTTTTTTTTTCTTTGTTGGGCTGGTCCATTTGTTTAAAATAATATATATTGTAGGAACTAACATTGTTTCTAGCCTCTACCCCTTAAATTTAATAAAAGCATTGTTAGGTATATCATGTGGAATGGGATTGGGAGGGTAAATTAAAATTGATAAGAGAATGATATGATGCGCCATTATCTAGTTAATTAATAGCTTTGTGTTTGGCATAGGATTTTGGTTATGGTCCTAAGATTGGCAGAGAATATTGTGCCTTGCCGTCCAAGAACAGAATATATAGTTTTTTTCTTAGAGGACCAGAATATTTAGATTTTTTTTAGAAGACCAAAATATATAGATATACACCACCTGCATGCATACAGTGATGAATATATTTTTACAATTATCTAACTTTTGTAGAACAAATAATAAATTGTTCCACCCTTCAAAGAAATAAAAAAAAAAATTATTTCAAGTGGTAAGAAATTTGATCTTGTATATAAAATTATTTAAAAAAGTGATCTAGGATTCCATTCTATATGCTTCCGTATGTAAAAATAAATTGCTTGAGAGAAAAGAACCGACATCTAATTAACTTTTGTATCTTGTATATAAAATTATGGTATTTGTTTAGGGAAGTTTAAAATCTTATATAGACGTAGGAGAAATAAGGAAGTTTAAAATCTTATATAGATGTAGGAGAAGTCTGAGAAACGTTGTGATATAAAATCTTCTAGGGCTTGAGAGGTTTTGTCGTATGTGTTTGGCTTTAAGAATGTTGATGGGGGTATGTCCCAACTCATAGTCAATTTGACTGTCCTCTCGTTATTTTAGCATTTTAATAAGTTTGTTTTACTCCAAAGAAAAAAAAATAAATTCTTAAACAATATTGTTTTAAGAGTAAACTATTTTTCTATTAAAACACAAACTGCATACTTGTTTTATCTAAACAAAATTCAAAGATCTTTTGAATAAATTATAAATAACAGTTCTTTCAATTTCTTTCTTTTAATAAATTATCATCAAATTTTATAAATTAATCATTTAATTATTTATCGACTTCATCAAGAATTTGTGGCATAATAGGAATAACAGAAAAAATAATGCCTCACATAATGGAAATTCCTTAAGAATTGCTATGTACTGAGGAGGCCAAATACTTTTTTATCAAGAAGCAGTGAAGATTTCTAGTGAAGAATATGAAGGATTGGTTGACAAAGAAGAGTTATTTTCGCAAGTGGGGATGGAAGAGAACGTCACGGAGATTGATTGAGTGATACACGAGTCGAGATTTATGCCTTGTTCAGCAATAAGAAATTGGGGGAGGATATGGGCTTCACATCACTTGTACCGCAAATTCATGGAACTCCTCCCGAACTGAAGGAAAACGAAGGATGGGGTGTTGTCCGTCTCATTTTGGCCATCCTAACAAAGAATATGTCAAGTTAATGACGTAAAATAAGCACTCATTTTAAGTACTTGTGAATAGATTAAGTTTTGGAAGGAGATAAAGTTTTGCATTGATAATAAACTTGAAATTGAAAAACTTTGTTTTCTTCTCAATTTGTTAGGTGAGGACATGTTCGCCAAACAGATCTACTTATTTTCTATAAAAAAAAAAAATTACATTTTATGACTGTTTGCTAGGCGAAGAACTTGTTGCCCTAGCGAACATTACAATGTTAGCAGTTACATATTTTAAATAAAAAAAATACTATTGATGCATAAAGTTTAAATGGCCAAGGATATAGTCAATCAATACTTCACTACTAGAAAAAGCAAAATTAGTGAGGGAAATTAGTGACGGAAAAAATGAAATTCCTCACAAATTCCTTGGTCGCAAAATTTAGTGACGGAATTAGAGAGGGATTTCACGTTTTCCCTCACTAAATATTCCTCACTAATTTTTGTTTTTTTAGTAGTGCTTGTGCATGATGATAATGATTTGTTTGAGGATTTGCAAGACCAAAGGACATGTATATGACTTTCTTAATATGATAGCATGAATTTGAAATGTTTTGCTACTTAATAGTGGGAAACATTTGTTTTGGTCACATAGTTAAGTTGATTCTTGATTGCAATTTTGGTTTTTCCTTGAGGGAAAACATAGTGTTGAGTTAGTAGTTGTGATTATCTGATCCACGAGAAGGGCATTATATTGTAAGTGGAAACCAACCAAACATTGTGGATCATAAGAGAAGTCTAAAATAGACATGGATATATTAATCGCATTTGTAGGATATGTTCAAATCCATCCCAACCTTGATAGAGAAATCATGTTTTGATCAAGTGCAGTGCAAGTTCCTCAATATAGAGTCTGGACGAAAATGAGAGCGTTGATACCTGTCCTATATTCAAACCCTCTTGTTAGTTAAAGATTTATTTTAGGTAAAATTACACAATTCGTCTCTTAATTTAATTTGAGGTAACACTTTCGTCATGTATCTTTTTTTTGTTCCGATCTAGTTCTGTATGTTATAAAATGTAAACATAGTTATTCTTTTTATAAAAAAATGTTCAAAAACTCCAACAAAAATCATCAAAAACTAATCAAACTCATAAATAAATCCAAATCTTCATCATACAAACCTGAAACTCATATTTCATTGAAAAAAACTCATAAAAAAATTATAAAATAATGACATTTTATAATATAAAGGATTAAATTGGGGAAAAAAACAAAGTACGAAAGTGTTACCTAATATTAAATTAAGGGGCGAATTATGTAATTTTTCCTTCTTTTTAAACAAAAACAGTTTTATACACAAACTTATTAATTTTTTAATATTTAGTTATAGAGTTAATAGGTCTTTACCCCTGTAATATAGGCCACTTTTGATTTTGTCCCTTGTAAAAAAAAATTGTTTTAGAATACCCTCTAGGCCAGCTGACTGTGCATTTTCGCTGATGTGGCACGATGCGTCACCTTTTTTGGATGACGTGGCGTGCTGACTCAGCGAAAATGCACAGGGGGTATTCTAAAACAAAAAAAAATAGGACCGAATCCAATTTTTTTTTACAGGGGCAAAACCAAAAGTGCCCTATATTACAGGGGGATAAAGGTCTATATTAACCCTTAATTATATGTTATAAAATTTAATCATTTTTCTTTGAAGGAGTTATAAAGTTTAATCATATCTCAATTAAAAAAAAAATAATACAATTTTCATAATAATTTAAATTTTGTTATTGCTACATATGAGTAGGAGTGCAAAACCCGACCACCCTCTACCAACCCCGATGATAAACGTGTGGGTGCGGGTGCGGGTTTTATGGGATGCCGCTAAAACTCACCCCTGCCCCATCCGTTGCCAACGTTCCTCTAATTATTATTTGATTTTTTAAGGTCTAATTATTATTTGATGAAAATAGTAATGTGTATTTTTATTATTAATTTATGATTCCTTAATCATTAATTGTCATGTGCAATATTTATCAATAATAATAATTAGAATAATGTCCCACATCGGATAATATGAAGAAAGATGCAAAGACTTAGTCATATAAATAAAAGCCTTGTGTGTTAGTATTTCTTCTACCAATAGTTAGCGTGTTTTGCTATAGCTAGCATTACTTCTACTATTCAAAATTTGTAATTATCAATTACATTATACAATTTCTTTCTTTCTATATTTCTATATGTTATCAATCTGAAACGGTCCAGCCCCCTCTCCCTCTAAATAAGGACGTTGTTCCTAACCTCAGCTGCCACCCTCGCCGCCATGGCCTCCGACAGCTATACCTCAATCACCAACCCCTATGAACCATCCAAACCACTTGCCTGCATCACCCTTGGCAGTGTAACCAAACTTCTTCCCGTCAATTACCTTAATTGGCAACTCCAGGTTGACGCTTTCCTTGATGGCTATGATCTCCTCAAATACCCAGATGGATCGTTACCGGCGCCGTCCAAAACGATCACCACCACTATCGAGACTCCAGTGACAACATAAAATCCTGCCTATCAAGCATGGCGACGACAGGATCGTCTCATCTATGGCGCCCTCCTCACCACCCTCTCAAATGAGGTCGCCTCCCTGGTGTCCCAAACAAAGACCTCACATGATCTTTGGACCCTCCTCAAAAACACCTATGCCAAGGCTTCTCGTAACCATCTCAAGCAACTAAAGGAGCACCTCCTGACAGCATCCAAAGGTACTCAATCCATCACCACCTATATGCACTTCTTGAAGCAGACATGCGATCTCCTTGCATCGCTTGGATCACTTGTATCCATTGAAGACATGACTGAGAAGCTTCTCATCCAGGAACTCTCAATCGCCATTGTTCAGCAACAATCCCCTGCCCCACTCACTGCCTTGAATGCTCAGGTGAGATCCAACTACAACAAACCGTGCCCTGCCCAGCTCCCTACACAATCAAATCAACTCCCTGGAAATCGCAAACCCTTCCTCGGCAAATGTCATCGGTGTAATGTCAAAGGACATGTTCTATCCCATTGCCGCACCGTTAGACAGCAACATCCTGGTATCCCTCCACCTCCTCGTGACTCGCCTCAGGTTAACATTGCAACTGCTAGTCCCCCATAAACTGATTTTTTTGGTTAATAGTGGAGCAACACATCACATAACAAATGACCTTGCAAATATGGCAATCCGTTATCCCTACATGGGTCCTGACTCGCTGTTCATGGGCAACGGTTCATGTTTAAACATCTCACTCTAGAACACTTTTAATTAATGATTTATCCTTGTCTAATGTTTTGAGCGTTCCCTCTATGAAACAAAAAATTATTTTTGTCTCCCAACTTACCAAACAAACTAACTCTGTTGTTCTTTTTCTGCCACATTTCTTTTATGTGAAGGACTTACAGACTAGCCAAAAAACTCATAAAGGCTCATGTGTCGATGGACTTTATCGATGGCCTGCCCCCACACCAGCTGTTCACACCGTTCGCAAGGACTCACCCACGTCATGGCACCATAAGCTTGGGCACCCATCATCCTTTATTTTCTAATTTATTTCCCAGCATTTTTCTTTAGGCACAAATAAATTTCAGCAATCTGATTGTAATTCATGCCAAATTAGTAAAAGTCACAAACTTCCTTTCCATGAATCTACTCTTATATCGTCTTATCCATTAGAAATACTTTTATCTATTGATGGTCTTCGCTACTATTGCATGTTTGTTGATCACTTCACCCGTTATATTTGGCTCTATCCAATGAAACGTAAATCTGATATACAAATCATATTTCCCAAATTTAAAACCCTTGTTGAAAATTTCCATAAACAACAAATAAAAATATTGTACACAGATAATGGTGGCGAATACATTGGTCTTCGCCCTTTTCTAAGCAATCATGGTATAAGTCATCACACCACTCCACCCCACACACCTGAACATAATGGAATTTCAGAACGCCAGAATCGTCACATTTTCGAAATAGGTCTCGCTCTTCTCCATCACTTAGGCATACCCCTCACATACTGACCTCACGCCATGACTACTGCTGCCTACCTTATAAATCACCTTGCCACTCCCATTCTTAGGTATCAACCACCCTATTTCAAGTTGCACAACATTAGCCCAGACTATCATAAATTAAAATGTTTTGGACGTTTGTGTTTTCCCTGAATTAAGCCATATGTTAACCATAAACTTGGACAAAGTCTGTTATGTGTGTTTCTGTAGGTTATTCGGCTGATCAACATGCATACTTGTGTCTCGATCCCACAACAAACAAGATTTACACCTCTCGCCATGTAAAGTTTGTCGAATCAGAATTTCTGTTTAGCTCCCTTGCTACTCAAACAAAGGCACTCGCCCCAGATTCGACGCTTGCTTCACCAAACCAAAACAAGCTCACTCAAATCATTCAACATCCCACAACTCCAATCTCAAATGTGCTCGCCCATATCACTCACCCGTCTGCGCCCTCATCACCAATGCCCAATGACCTCGCTCACACCACTCAACAACAGTCGCCCTCTTCACAAATTTCCAGCGAGCTTGCCGAACCCACTCAAATTTCTTCGCCCTCTTCACCAAAATCCAATGAGGTCGCCCAAAACATTCAAATATCCTCGCCCGCGTCTCCTACATCCAATGAACTGGCCAACATCACTACATCGCCAACGCCTCCACCACCGCCCCCACCCACTGCTCCCCACACAACAACCAGTCTACCAACGTCAGTGGGATCATCACCCGTTCTCAAAACAACATTGTTAAACCCATCAAAAAGCTTAACCTTCATGTTCGCCCCTTATGTCCCATTGAACCCAGCAATATCACTCAAGCCCTTCGTGACCTTGATTGGCGCTCGACTATACAAGCTGAATTTGATGCCTTACACAACAATAACACATGGGATCTTGTTAGCCGGTCATCTGCTCAGAATTTGGTTGGGTGTAAATGGGTTTTTCGTATCAAACGAAATCCGGATGGCTCCACTGATCGTTACAAGGCACGACTAGTCGCCAAAGGATTTCATCAACACCCTGGTTCTAACTACACAGAAACATTCAGTCCAGTTGTTAAACCGGTGACTATTCGAATTGTCCTTACACTTGCAGTTCGTCAAGGATGGTCCCTTCGTCAGCTTGATGTCAACAATGCGTTCCTGTAGAGGTCTTCACACTCATCGCCACACTCGCCGCTCGTTTTTCTTTGAAAGACCTTGGATGTCTTAATTATTTCTTGGGGGTCGAAGTGATTCCCTCTACTGCGGGCATATTCATTTCCCAAAGGAAATATATCACTGATCTACTGCATAAATCAGGCATGGCAGATACAAAAATAGCATCCACTCCATTGTCTGCCACATATAAGTTACTCAAGGATTTCGACGATCTCCTACCGTCCCCAACCAAGCATCGAGCGCTCGTTGGAAGCCTCCAATACTTGAGCCTTACTCGGCCAGACATTGCCTTCACCACAAACAAACTCGCCCAATTCACGCAAAACCCCATAACAGCGCATTGAACTGCACTCAAAAGAGTGCTCAGATACTTGGCAGGTTCCTGTGACAAAGGCGTCTTGATTTCGACAACCACCCCATTAAATCTCCACGCCTACTCAGATACGGACTAGGTAGGCGACAAGGATGATTATATCTCCACCACTGGTTATCTGTTATATCTTGGCAACACGCCCATCTCTTGGAGCTCTCGAAAAACAACATTTTGTTGCTCGCTCTTCCACTGAAGCAGAATATAAAGCCTTGGCTGACACGGCGAGTGAGTTGTTATGGGTCCTTTCCCTATTCACTAAACTTGGCCACACTCCCAACAGCCAATCCAGTCATCTATTGTGACAACCTCGGTGCTACCCACCTTAGTGCTAATCATGTATTTCACTCTCGGATGAAACATATAGCCTTAGCCTATCATTCTGTCCGAGAAAATGTTCAAAATGGCAAGTTTCGAGTATCCTTTGTTTCTACCGATGATCAACTTGCTGATATTCTAACCAAACCCCTGCTTCGTCCTAGGTTCGATTACTTATTATCCAAGTTGCATCTCTCTTTCAGACCATACAACTTGCAGGAGGATATCAATAATAATAATTAGAATAAAGTCCTGCATTGGATAATATGAAGAAAGATGCAAAGGTTTGGTCATATAAATAAAAGTCTTATGTGTTAGTATTTCTTGCACCAATAGTTAGTGTGTTTTGCTATAGCTAGCATTACTTCTACTATTCAAAATTTGTAATTATCAATTACATTATACAATTTCTTTCTTTCTATATTTCTATACTATTAAACATTCTCCTTTTCTCTTGTAGGGATGTATCCTAATCTATTTGTGCAATTCAGATGTGTGGATTAGCATATTCATCCAATGCTTCTCGATTTTTCCCTAAACTGATTATCATGTTACTTTATGAGTTAAACTAATCCAATTTAACAAGTGACACTTTCGTGTAGATATGGAAACATTTGAGCTTAGAATAAAGGACAAAGCTAAAGTAAAGAGAACATTCGTCGCCAACGGACAATGGATATTTTTTTGTTGTCATTTTAGTCTCTCAGTTTTTATTTGAATCTCTTTCTAAACTTAGTTATCTGTATATAATTACTTAATTACTTAAATTATCTGCTTTTTCTTTTCAAACTAAGGGTAGAGATACTAAGAAAAAAAGAAGAGAGAACAATGGGGTATCAGGAATTTCTCTTTGCACTTATCCAACTTTTGTAGTTTGCACATAAATTTTCAATGTTTGTTTAGAGATGTTTAATATCTTGTCTTTTTGGTTTTTTTGAAAAGGTTAAACTATTTTTCACTTAAAACACAAATAGCACATATGTCTTTTCTAAACAAGATTCAAAGATCTTTATTGTAGAAAATATTTTGAACTAAATTTTTTATTGTAGACAATGAAAACACAAGATATAATCAGTAAAATCAAAATAAAACATCTTAGAACAAGTTACATATGGCTTATGTCGTAGAAGAAAATAAGTGGTCAATAGTGTATATTGAGTCAAGTCTTTCGTTTCACAATGCACATGTCAAAACAAAATAATTATAATTTATATCATATATTTTTTTTATAAGTCAGGATCCGTTGACACCAGGTATAAGTCAAAAGACTTATATCAAATTTCAACCGTTAAATTTAAAAGATCATGTGGTTCAAATTATGGAACGGTTTAAAACAAATACTTGTCATGTATTGAAACATTACTTCTTCCCTTACGGCAAACAACATAAACCTTGAAACTTCCTCCCAATTAATCCTTTACCACCACCATCAAGAAAAAGGAATAAAGAGCAACAAAACATCACACCCTAATTTGATTAAAGCATCCTCTAATGTATTTATTGATGTCTTGGGTAAATTATAATTATGGCTTAGTAAAGGTGATACAAAAGTACTGATCAGTCATGTAGGTTGGCGAAAATCTCCATGAACAGTGGATTGAGAAATTAACACCAGGATCCATTGAAGAAAATTGATCATAAATGTATATATTAAATGTAAAATTGAAACATAGAAAATCAAAATTGATAAATAATTTGATTGAATATAGCAGTGACATGATTTCTACGGAATTGTTCTTCATCGTTGTTGTTGTAGCATAGGAGGCGACGGCTGTCTCAAGTAAAAAGGGTGAAAGGGGAACTCGCGTGCCTTATTTGTAAACCATCAGATTAAATAATTTTAGCGGTTGAGATTTAGTGTAAGTTTTTTGACTTGCACCTGGTGTCAACGGATCCTGACTCATTTTTTATATATACTCTTGTCTTAGAGTGTTATCTGATATTTGCTTTGAAAGAGTGTGGTTGATTGCTGCAATGCAAATCTGAGTGATTAGTACCACATTACCTAGAAGAAACTAATCAGAGATATATATACTCAAATGTACGAAGCCCTTTTATGGAGATCATGTGATGTCAAAGTTTTCGTGTAGACATGATATTTAAATCATATTTTTTTTCTCTTATAGATCATTTCCATATGGACACCGTACATATCCTACCTCTTTGTAGATTTTTTTTCTTAAAGGTATGTATTTCAATCAAATCATTTTTACACATGAACTGTTAAGAGTTTATATATAGAGAGTTCAAATCTTATTAATGTTGTTACTTTAATCAATAAAATTTCTCATCCGCTATTTTAAAACAAAATCTTAAGTTTTTTTATTTCAACAATGTGTGTATAACTCACATGTGTGGATTAGCATATTCATCCAATCTTCTTCGATTTTTCCTTTAAGAGCTAAACTATATAATTTAACAAGTGATGTTTTCGTGCAAATATGGAGACGTTAGAGTTGAGAATAAAATACTCTTATTCGATGGTGACAACTCGCAAGTGCATCTGATTCTTCAACATTATTGTTACTTTCCACCTTCAAATTTGTGATTAGGATAAACACTTTTAGAAAATCCCGTGCCTCTTTTGCAAACCGACTTATAACTAATTAATTTCCCACAAGCAAAATATATCTAATTAATTAACTTAAGTATCCATTAAAGTGTCGATTAAACTTTGTACCGAAAAAAAAGTGTGAAAAAACTATGTACAATGATTACTTCTATTGAAATATTTAGTTGCTCGCAACCCAAATAAATATTATTATTTTGGAACAAACACGACCGATCCCTGACGGAGGTGAAAAATAGAACTCGAATCCTGTATTCTGGATTTCTGGTACCACTTTTATTAAAAAAAATAAAAAGCCTAAAATTACGTCGTTTTAACAATATGAATTTTTAAACAAAAAATAGATGAAACCATTTGTTTAAAGTTTCCCCTAAAAATAAAAATAAATATATGAATGTAATTTAAGAGTGTTAGAGTTGGTTAATTCATAGTTTGAGTTAGTTAGGCAGTTTTAGAGTTAGTTAGAAGGTTGTTAGTTGGATTGCTTGTGTAGCAAGTAACCAAGTGAACTCTATGTACTAGTATAAGTAGATGCCTATGCTAATGTGTGTTTGTATCCCTCAATTTTTAATTCAATTTCACACTTAATCGATATTATTTCTCCCATTATTCATTGTTGATCCAACAATTGGTATTGTGAGCCAAGTTCGATTGAAAAATTGTGAAATCATGATATGCTTTTAACAACTTTTGTGGGATTCTTTCCGCTCTTGATGGCAAGAACTATGATAGATGGCACAAAGAAACGAAGGTTATGTTTGCCTTCCAAGATGTATATTGGAAGTGTTGAACTTCGGTGTGGAGGAGCTTGGTGCCAATGTAACAAACACAAAGATAGTTGCGTACAAGGAAATGAATTGAAGAAGGATTAGACAACGTTGTTTATGATTCAGCGGTGTGTGAATACATTGATCTTTGAACGTGTCTTAGAGGCGTCTTCAACAAGGGAAGCATGGGACAATCTGAACAATGCATATTTAGACACAAAAAGTTGAAGAAGATGTGATTGCAAACACTTCGAAGGCATTATGAAACTCTATATGGAGAAAGAAAGCATTACAAAGTCCTTCATAAAGGTAATTACGTTGACAAAAAACATGAAGAGTTGTGGGGAAAATTTATCTGATCAAACGATCGTTGGAAATATTATAATAAGCATGAATCCAAGATTCAATCATATAGTTGATGCTATATAGATAAGTCAAAGGATCTTGGAAGTTTGAAGGCAGAAGAACTCCAAAACATGCATGATTCAATAATCTTTTTCTATTGTCCTAAATGTTACGGATTATTGAAAGAGACTTACATACATCGTATCTAATCTAAACCTTATTTTGACATCATTTAGAATTAAACTAATTTTAGATTTAGTTTAGGATAGACATACGCTCACATCTTTTGTGATTTGTTGTCATGTCAATGGTTAAATGTTCATAGGTCTAGAATCAGTTTGTATGTTAATAAATAATAAATTTTAAATTTCTCCCTCTGAAAAAATTAAATTTTTAAAAATCTCTTCATAAAGTAACATTAACTCTACATTAAAGGCAATTAAAGGGTGTCACAAATTTTACCAAAAAAAGGGTGTCACGAATTGGATGTAGAATGAGCACTTAGAGTGCTTCAATATCAATTTGTGATTGTATGTGGTCCAACCTATACATGTTAAATACTCATGATTGTTGAAGAAGACCAACACATATGTAATGGTAATTTTTACTCGGGTATTACTTTTCCCATCCTGCTGCCTTTTCACGTGCCCTGCAAAAATGCCAAAATTATCTTCGGTCCGAATTTTATTTTTCAAACTAGATTGTTAGTGATTTTTGGATTTTAAAATCCGGACACCATCGATATGAAATTTTACTGTCTTTTTATGATGTCAAGGGTCTCTGTTGACCGTTATATAATCCCCGCATAAGTTGCAATGCAATTGCAGGGGTCATATGAACGGTCAACAATGACCATGATACCACAAACACTCTTACAAAACTTAAAAAATTTGAAGAAAATGAAAGAAAAGAGATGAAGTGAAGAATGAAGGAATTTGATAAACATGCAAGCCTATTTATAGCCTAAACCAATTCCTAGGTCATTTGGAAGTCAAGGAAAACGTGTTTGTCATTCAAAACCGTCCAAAAAAACGCATTAAAACTCCATTAACTGTCCAAACCTGTGGTGAAACGCACCGTCCAAATGAAACTGAGGGAATCCTGATTATATATTCCGGAAGTGACAAAAACATTCTGGAATATATAATTCGAACAGCACCAAAATGCCTATTTGGAAGGTTTTTTAGATAGATTTCTTGGAAAATAAGTAATAAATGCTTAAAAGAGAAGGTGTTTCAAGAGGTTTTCTCTGAGTTAGATCCTGCTGCCTTGCCAAATGACATATTCATCTGGCATGTAGCAAGATCTAACTCATAGAAACCTCTTGATATTCAAATATATGGCAACCTCTTTGTATCTATATATTTTTGTCAGCATGCGGAGGATCTTCATCATGCGGACGCGGTCAAATAGAGAGATATATATTTGCGACCGCGTTAGAAAGATACTCAGCTTAATGACAAAAAATTGCATAGTTTTCTTTGGTGTGTTTGTATGTTTTGCTGGTATTGAAGCTGAAAACTGGAGAACACTTATTTATAGAGGTCCTTGGATGTTGTGGACCACAAAAACTCTTGGTGCAATGTGGTCCATACAAAAGAATCTTATGTTGAAGTATTCCGAATTTAGTAATCCAGAATACACTTATGCCCTATGTGAATCCGGATTTCATAATCCGGAATGCATATCTTTGGTTATTTTATCGATTAAATGAACATCTTTGATGTAAATTAAAACATAATGAAAGTTTAAATAACATATATATTATTCAAAACATCAACGTAATTCAACAACACATAACTAACACACAATTAAAAAAACATAAAACACGTGATTAATTAAAACATGACACATTATCACGAATCACCTACATAGACTATTATCCGAACCATCCATCACCCTACAGAAAGGTCAAGTTTCCTTTTGTTTCACTCCATGATCGTATTTATTCGGATTACATAATCCGGAAATTATTTGAGTTGTCCGGATTTTGAAATTCGAACCGTATCAGTTTTGGTCGGTGGTCTGCACCAAAAGAAACACGTTTTCAAAGGTTTTTACCAGCATTAATGGTTGGTAAAACTCCTTTGAAACATGTTTTTGACTATGCAACCTTCACATTTCTCACACCATTTCACAAACTCTCTCCTCCTCTCCTCATGTTCATTTTATGCAAAATGTGTTTCCATCGTTGGCCTTTCGTAAAAAGAGGCTGCTTTGGAAACTCAGGGGTTATATGACCGGTCAACGGGAAAGGCAACACGCTGCAACGAAGCACGGTTTGTCTGGGTGTCATGTTGACCATCAAGGTCTCTTTCACCCCGGAAACAAACCTTACCTCCGTAGCCTCCCCCCCCC
>Ga0228710_1004254_pt1 | contig 22635 bp, 13 predicted proteins | sample MedpolnodulmetaG_FD_177995 | JGI IMG/M metagenome (GOLD analysis project Ga0228710, IMG submission 177995) | Root nodule microbial communities from Medicago polymorpha collected in Santa Monica, California, United States - pink nodules | ecosystem: Host-associated > Plants > Roots > Nodule...
AGGGCCTAACCTACCGGCCTTTTAGCCTTAACTTGAGGCTACTGTTCCGTACATAAAAAAATATGACATTGTTTGATAGTCAAGGTTAAGAGTAGTTTATAAACACTCACTCCTCTATTCGTCTAAACGCCAATTACAAACGACAAAATTGTGAGGACTTAACTGTATACTCAAAGGGATAATACCTCGGAGATGTGGTATACTCAAAGGGCTAATACCTCAAAGGACTTAACTTTATGTTTTGACAACTTGCAATCTGTATCCACCTTAGACATTGGGTTAACGGTTTTGACGGTGGCGATTTATTTGGTTGACGGAAGATAGCTTAAAGGGACCAAATTGTAACGTTAATAACTTATGGGACTAAAATGTAACCAACAAATAACTTAAGGGACCACCTCATTAATTAAGCCAATAAAATTGAAGGGTAATTTAGAGTTATAGTTATATGCTAACTTTTAGGAGAAAAGTTTTCGGCAATACAAAGTTTATCCGAAAGATAATTAAAATTTGTGTAAGTGTTCTATTCAAAAATTCAATTTAAGTTTTCTTAATGATTCGTTTTTTTCTTTGTGGTGGTTAAAATTTAAACCTCAGACTTTACATATATCACGTATTGTTTATACCAACTGAACTAAGCTCATAAGAACAATGATTCGTTTGTAAGTGAAGCTCATTAATCATTTGTTTCAGCTTATCAAAATTAATTAAATGAAACACAATTAATATATCTTCAACGGTGATTTTGCTAGTGAAATTCTCTCTTTTATCTTTGTGAATGTGGTATATTCAACTATTTAAGGAAATAGATTAAATATCAAATGGAATTTGGAGTTTGCATCAAATTTCTCTCTTAGCTCATGCGATATTTAGTCAATGTTCACTAAATTACCTATCTTTTCTAGAAAAACGAAATGGGTAAATAAAAAATCCATGGCTTGCACTGATTAATTTGTTGTAAAATTTTTGTCGCCCATTTTATTTGTGGATTCATGTGAGTTGACAAATAAAATCCAGAAGTGAAACAACGGCTTACTTTTGCATGCATATCTTTTTACCTGCATAAAATTTCGAAAATCTATTTTCTTTTATAAATTGTTTAGCTATTCTTATTTTGTCGGGACAAAGCTATTTAATATTTCTTTTTCCACCTATCACCTTCTCGCACGTCCTGTGTTTTTTTTACGAAAAATGACCATGTGATTTTCGGATTTTAAAATATGAATTCAGAGGGAAAACAGTTCAGATTCTATAATTCGAACTATATCAGCACAAATTATGAGTTTGTTTGTAACAGGGATAACCAATTTAAGGACAATATTAATCTTCATAACTCTCATTCTTCTGTTTTAAGTCATTGTTAGTTGTTCTTAGTCAAAAATCTGGTTTTCGCGGGCTACTTGATCATATTGCTTCGAAACATCCCCGTAAAATCAGAAGGAAAAAAAATCAAGGATCAAGACTTCTGTAGAAGGGAATTCTTACGGGATTCCACCCCTTAAAATCCAAAATTTCATCGTCTAGACCCATTTTTAATTTTTTTTCTTTTCATATTCTTAGGAAAAACCGAAAAAATTTGCATTAGTTTTATTTGATTTTTAGAATTTTTTGGTGTTATTTTTATGATTTTATTTGATAGATTTTTATCTTTTTTTACTTTATTTTTTTGCTGTTTTTAAAAACAAAATTCAAAACTGCAGAAATGAGAGAGATTCTGATTATACATAAGCATATTTCAGACTATAAAATCCGAACATAGTTTGGACGTTTTCGGATTTTATAATCCGAAAACCCAAAGACATTTTCGGAAATTTTATAGGACACGCGAGAATAACATAAGGTGAAAAAAATAATAGTCTTAATTGAATGCTCCTAAATTACAATTTGGGCTTTGGCACAACATACATGTCTTTGAAAATTGATTTTGTTACATGTGAAGTTTTTTAAAAACAAATTAAAAATACCATTTTACTTTCAACGGACTACCGTTACGATCTATCCAACTACCGCTGAAAAAGCAGAACGATAGTTAACTACTGTTAGAGTAATTTCATCAATTCAATGTGTTTTCAAGCAAACTTGAATGTGAGAAAAGCAATTTTCTATGTCTTTTGAACGCTTTGCAATTTTGAACCGGTAGATTGATTATAAAGCATCCTTCATTTGTTGTTGTTTCTGTTTTATCAGCTAGTGGTGTCAATGTTTTAAAACCCAGATCGGTGATTGACCTGATCAAGGTACTGGGTCAATGGTTGAACCAGTGGGTCACTGGTCAGACCGCATGACTATTGACCTGATCTATATAAAAATATTTATGACCAAAATTTATATTATGAATGAAATTTTGATAAAAAAAGATCCTGTCATTTTTTTTTATTTAAATTTCGTACATTAAAAAAATTATCTTCACAGCTGCAAGTTTGCAAGTTAATTTCTTCACTTCAGCACAATTCAAGTTAATTCCAATCCAAATTCAAATTAACTCATACATTAAACAATGGTACTTTAAAACATAGTATGTTCTAAACATTGTAGGAAATCAAAAATACAAGAGACTTACAACCAAAGTAAGTTACATAGTTAACAAAAGACAAAACACAGAAACTCAAATAAGTTATAACGATTCACTAATCAATAAACTATTTATGCCATAAAGTCAAATTGTCATAGTCTTGATGTCCATGTTCATCATTTTCATTTCCCTGCATTTCCACCAACGTCATATTGTGCCAACATTTCTATTCGATTGAGTTTGTTCTCTCATCCACTCCGGCGGTAGCACCACCACCAAACTCCGCCGCGCCACCACCCAACCCTTCCATCTACATTCACGTTTGAGTTCTATCTCAAAAATCTGTTGCAGCGAACCACCACTATTTCCACCCTACTTCAAAGACATTGAATCTACCACTAAGGTAATCCAATTAAAAATCTTTATTTGATTGAATATGCAATTGAGGGTCCTAATGATATGTTTGTGTTGTTAAATTGATTGGATAATTGTTTGGCTTATTTGTAAACTAGTAGGAATATTGCCGTGTTATATGAATATAGTGTCCAGAAATTATGAATCCAACTTTGATCTCAATTTATAAAACTCAAGTGTTCTATGAATTTGCAGTTTATGTCACATTGTTTTACTCTAATTTTACTCATTCAATAATCTTCTAATTTTACACTTTTTGTGACATTGTTTTCAACTTTTGTTCATACTCCCATAGTTAATAATAGTTAGTATATTTTTTATGACAACATTTTTACCCAAACATGCTCTCCAACTTGCAACTTGTGTTGAAAGAATCTTGTTTTTTATTTCATAATCATACATACCTAAGTTGAATCTTAAAGTTTGTTATTGTGTTGGTTGTTGTAGGAGTTATGGAGGATTAAAGTTTAAAAATTTGAACCTCCTGACCTAAGGTCCTGGCTCTGCCACTGATTGCCTTTCATGCTGACATCACTGCGTATGAGACGAATCATCACTTCAAACACACACAAATTAGCCTTCTTTCACTCCTCTCCCAAACTTGAACAACAACAACCTCTCACAAGAACCCAGCTCAAAACCCTAATTCTAAACAACTACACCAATGCCACCAACTTCACTAACCTCTTCCAAAACGTTGTCGCTTCACCCTCCGTCCTTTTCACTGCCTCCCACAACATCTCCACAACCCAAAACACACCATTTCATCCAGACTCCCTCGTTCAAGAGCTTCGTGAAAACCGGTTCGATGTGGCTGCATGCTGCTTTAAAATCACCCAAAACGGTTCTTCCTTGGTTTTACCCAATTTGAAACTCAAGGTTGTTATTGAAGCCGTTAGGATGGTATTGGAAGCTGTTTACGATGAAAGATTCGTCACTTTTTGCTATGGTGGACGTGTTGGGATGGGAAGACACACTGCTATAAGGTATTTGAAGAACACTCTTCAGAATCCTACTTGGTGGTTTACTGTTAGGTTTAAGCCTCATAGATTTGAACATGCCCATGTTGAAAAGTTGTGTTTTTTTGTTGAACGTAAGATCAAAGATTGTGTTTTTATTGATTTTATTAAGAGGTTGTTTGAATGTAAGGTTTTGGTGATTGAATTGGGTGGTAATTGGTTAGGAAAAGGGCTTCCTCAGGAATGTGGTTTGTGTTCTATTTTGATGAATGTTTATTTTGATGGGTTTGATAAAGAGATTCAAGAGACGAGGCTTCGAGAAAATCAAGAGAATCGTGAATTGAATACGAAGATAGTTGGTTCTAGTTTGGGATCGGATGTGTTTTATAAGCCGGTTAAGGTGTATGCGCTTAGATATTTGGATGAGATACTCGTTGCTACTTCGGGGGGATCCAAGTTGTTGGCTATGGACTTGAAGATGAAGGTTGTTAAAAGTTTGGAGCTTGGTTTGAGTTTGCGGGTTGATAAATTGAACACGGCTATTCATAGCGCGGTGTCGGAGAAGATTGAGTTTCTTGGGATGGAATTGCAGGCTGTTCTGCCCTCGGTTTTACACCCACCTATGTCAGAGAAAGCGATCCGAGCACGGAAGAAGTACCTTAGGCAAAAGGAAGTTAGAGCTATTGAGTTCAGAAATGCTAGGGCGAGGAATAGGAGGATATTGGGGTTGAAGATATTTAATCATGTTTATAAGAAGATGAAGCAGAGTGATGGGTTTAAGTTTGATTTTAGGATTGAAAACGAAGTCCGGGAAATTTTTAAATCTTGGGCAGATGAAGTAGTGCAAGAGTTCTTGGGGAGTGTGGATGAGTGTCAAGAATGGCATCGGAGTTTAACAGCCGGTGATTTCCTTTCCTTGAGACACATTCGAGATCAGTTACCGCCTGACCTTGTTGTTGCTTATGATAAGTTCCAAGAACAGGTAGATAAACATTTGAATCCTGTAAAACTTAGGAAAGTAATTGAGGACAAAGAAAGGAAAGAAAACCAAGAGGAAGAACAAAAATATTCAAAAGGAACAGTTGAGGATTTGACTAGGTTCTGTATAAAAGTAGATGCACCAGTAGGACTCATAAGAAAAGCTGTGAGGTTGGTTGCTTTTACGAATCATATGGGTCGTCCAAGGCCTATTGATTTCCTCATTGCTCTTGAGGATGCCGATATTATCAAATGGTATGCCGGCATAGCAAGAAGGTGGCTTGACTTCTTCTGCTGTTGCCACAACTTCAAGGTGATCAAAACTATTGTAAGTTATCACCTGAGGTTCTCTTGTATCTTGACATTAGCAGAAAAGCACGAATCCACTAAGCGTGAAGCTATAAAGCATTTTAGCAAAGATTTGAAAGTCTATGATATGAATGGAATTGATGAAATACATTTTCCCACAGAGAAGGAGGTTAAGATGATGGGAGATAGAAATCTTTCAGATCCAAAACCTGTAGATGGGGTTTTAATGTTGGCAACAGTAAGACTGGCATCTGACGAGCCTCCCACACATTGTATTGCTCATTTCTGTGACAAGACAACTACAGTTTTTTATCGGGTCCAATTGCTACAAAACAGTTTGAATGTGAACCCATTGGAGAAAGAAAAATGGGTGCAAGGGATGGGAGTAATTCATGAAAGCCTGAACCAGAAGTGCCTCCCACTCTGTACCAATCATATACATGATTTTTACTTGGGGAGAATCACTTTTCAAGACATTGACTTGTGTGGATGTAGACTGACCGACGACTGCTGTTGCTAACATCATTTTTTAGTTTGGTTAGAATCAAAGAACCGAGTTATTCACACTTTACCAAAATTCTACTAATTTTTGTTTCATTACTCATCCCTGGACAATTCTCATATTCATCTCTTTCTTATAGAATATGCTACTGATTCCAATTTTGTCAATCATCACTAGTTGAAAAGTCAGGCAGTCTCCATATTTGTAAACTTGTTTTTGCTGTTAGAGCAACAAGTGCTAACCGGAAGAGAACATAAACAATGCAATAATAAATGTATGACTGAAATATAATGTAAAAAAACAAGGGGAGAAAACATTTGAATCAAACGAAGAAAATAGAGGAAGCTATGTATAGATGAGCCTTGTGAACTCTCTCCTCAAAGTGAACCTTTCCACTTTGGGGTTTATAGGTTTTTAAAGGATAAAGCAAGAAATTCGACTAATATGTCTTGACTCTTAAGGGTTACAGATATTACTCTATGGCTTTAGACTAGACCACAATTTGTTTTATATTTTTTCCCATAATTCTTACTAGTTCACTGTTATTGATTAATTTCTTCTATAATTGTATTACACATATAAAGAGTCCATGTGATATATATGCCTTCATTTTCTATATCAGGCAACACAGAAATCGGTAATGGATATGGTGTACCTGGCAAAGGTGCCTATAATGATGTTCCCAAGCTTAACGCTGACGATGCTGGTAAACTTGATTCCAAAATTATTTTAGTCATCCGCTGCATCCTTTGGACATTGCAGTAACTGAACTAGTGATTTTACATTAATTTTGTTGCTTCCGAAACCGTGGAGTAGGTAACGATGCATCTGTCAGCCTGAATCTAAACTTGATAGATGTTCAGAGCAGAAACCTGCAGCTAAAGAACTGCCAGAGTACCTCAAGCAGAAGTTAAAAGCTCGGGGTATTCTTAAAGATGATAGACATACCGCAGATCTTGTAAGAATATTGGTTTTAGCTTACCATTGTTACCATGATTCTTTTTCCCATCTTATCCACCAGCTTTTAGTTTTGTTATTTCTAGTTAATTTATATATTTTTGCCTTCTTTGGGGGTTGGGGTGATGTTCAAACTTTTAAAAATATTATATTTATGCTGCATTTTTAATTAGAATTTGATGTTCAGTTCTCATGTTTTATAGATATTTTACGGTATGTTATTTTCAACCTGATAATTTAACTTACGATTTACCTGATTTTTAATTTCAGAAAGGTACTTCAGGTGAATTTATGGGAAATGAAAAGTTGCCTCTAGGATGGGTATGTATCACTTATTATAAACATTTTCCTTAGGTGTTAAATTTCTCTTCATGTGTTAGGACCGAAATGTGAATGGGGGCTCAAATGGGCTGATACCATATCAGCTGCCCAAGCCCATAGGGTGGGGAAATTATGTCAATAAAAAGAAGAGGAAAAGGGAGAACGCTGATGTGCAAGTGGGATGGATTAGTTGTGTCATGAATCCTGCTATATTGAGAGTGAAGGAGAGTGAGAGGGTATCTTGGAAGTCATTGGTGAGTTAGAGCAGAGAGAGTATTCTTATCGGTAGGATCGTAGCCGATGGAAGTGTGAATGTTATTCCACAGGCACGATTTTCCATTTCCATGAATAATACTGATGCATTCCCCTTTATTCACTGTTTTATCCATTAATGACTCAATTTTCTGTTCTGGTTCTTATCATCATGTCTTGTAAACAGCTATCCTAAATCTAATTAGTATGAACTTTTATAAATAATTAGGGTATCGTCGCAGCCCCATGTTTAGTAATCACTGCAATCTTGTATACTAATTGTTCGAAAAACCAAAAAGGTATATAAATTCTTATTGACTGAAAATTTGGTATACATGGATGGATTAAGATGAATATAACCCCATCTTATATTTGAAAGAGGATGAGTCAGATGTTGGTTTCCACTCTGATAATGAAATTCTGCATTTTAAGATTGAAGTTCATGATTAGGTATAAAGGTATATAATTGCTTACAATTCATCTCCCATTCCAAGCTTAAATTACAAGACTTTTATCATTTTCTAACTCTTGAGGATTTTATATTTTATTTGTACCCTACTGTTTACTATCACATATTAATCACTAATTTGTCATGTAGGTGGAAGCAAAAGATCCAGGAAGTGGTGCATTCTATTATTATAATGAAAGTACCGGGAAGAGTCAATGGGAAAAGCCCTGTGAAGCATCCCTAACAGAGCAATCAACATCGTGTTTGGGTCTTCCAGAAAGTTGGGTGGAGGCATTGGATGAAACAACAGGTTCATCACTTAAACATCCTGCTGTTGCATTTGATCATTTATGAGTTTCATTTGCTATATGTTTCTAACATAAAAATAAGCATAACAACTATACTCTTGATTAAGATTAGTACTTCAATTAAATATTTTCTCTGATTGTTTAGTAGGAATTCCTGCCTATGAGAGTTGTTACTGTTATCATTTTATTTTTATCAAGTATAACCAATTTTGCAACTTAAATAACGGCTTTAAATTCTGGTTAGCAACTGGGATTTCTTATGTATAATGGATTTTGTGGCTCTCGATATTACTACTTTTCTTGCAATTGCGGTCTGTAATGTATCAGTTGTTTCTTCTCAAGCTTTTCTGCAATTGCCGCTTCAAAAATAAAGCTATCATCTGGAGATCTTATTCCTAGAAAGAAAATGAATTTACACAGACACAAGTACACACATCTATAGTTGGTTACTGTTACACTTGAAAGAAATCTAAGCTTGGTAGTGGAAAAATTTAGTGCCTTGCTACTTTAAATTTGTTCCTGTTCTTTCTTCCTTCTGTTCTTTACTCTCCCTTTTATCGGGAACACTTATTGAACTTAGACAATCGAGAATATGGATGATGCAACCTCTTATCTTAAAAATAACATAAGAATGCAAACATTAATGAATCATAGAAGGAAAAACTCATTGACGGAGGCACATCACACAATTCTGCTTCTATTTGGTAAGGAATCTCCATTACGGTGACCGTTGTCTAAACATTGTTGTTAAGATATTAAATATAATTGTTGACAATTCTGATATCCTAATTTGGTTAGTCTAGAAAAAACACCATGTGACAGTTTTTTACTTAGACTTTATAAATACCAAAACTACAACAGTTAATCAGTAAAATCTGTTCCACACAAGCAGGACAGGACAAAACCTAGATTCACTGCAAATATTTAGTTTCTTCTAATGCATTGGGCATTGTAAAATTAAAATTACTTGTCTTATTATTTTACCTACTACATGCTGTAATGTCTCTTAATTTAGATGAGCATATACAAGAAAAGAATAATAACAATGTCAAGGACTGACTTATTGTGACTTGTGAAGGTATATTACTTTTTTTTAATGAAATAAAGTGTGGGTCAATAGGTCTGACCCTCATTGTAAGTGATAAATTAAACCATGTCCACTATGTCAGCATTTGTAAAGTTTAAGTGAGAAGTTATAATAAATATACACTATCTAAATCCTAGTGTTACATAGGTTGTCAGATATTTCCACCCCTTCTTCTTGGTTGGGGATCAGCTGTATTGGCAGTTTGGAAATAGCATTGGTCACCAGTAGGGGCCCATAGAAAAGGAGGCATAATCCTGCTAAAAATATAACATACTAGAAAACACAATTAACTTTTTTTTTTTGAACAAGCCAAAATAAAAACACAATTAACTTATTGAATCTCTTAATGACAAATTACTTGACCAAACTAGTGTCTGTAAAGTTTAATAAAAAGGTATACCTCAATTCTCAACAAGTTTATTGAAAAAAAATGACAGACAAACTAATCTTAAATGTTCTGATGTTTGATTTTTTATTTGTTTGGCCTTTTTGCATGTATTTCGGTTATGCAACTATTAAATATACTTTATTCCGCATGCAAATTCACTTTGTGAAAACATTACGATTTTTGTTTTTGTATTGACCATTAATTATTTGTAATCATGTTATGTATGTATTCCTGTTTGTACTCAAGATAAAATAAAATATTTGAACACAAGACAATGGTCTTTGCCTCTTTGGATTAGTTGGGACTTGGATCAGTTTAGCCATGACTTGATTGCATATGTAAAACTGTGTGTCTATAATGAGATCACACACCTTGTATTTATGATGGTTTTACAATAAATACATTGAATGCGTATTTAGTAAGCAATAGCCTAGGAAGTTGTATACTTTAGGAGTAATATCAATCAATCTAGGAAGTTGTACAATTACAAGAATATCTGAAGTTTCTTAATTTTAACACATTGTTTAACAAATATTAGAAGCATAATACACTTTCAAATTCTCTTGTTTCCCTTTTCCCCCATTTTTATGAATTTTGTAAGTTATCTTATTTTCTTTTATTTTTGCTTAAGGTCATAAGTATTACTACAATACAAAAACTAATGTATCACAATGGAAGCATCCTAATGCTACTCAGAAAGCTGTGTCGGATCAGTCGGTCTTATCAGTTGGTCATGTGGATGACCAATCATCTAATTTTCCAAGGTGCATGGGCTGTGGTGGTTGGGGTGTAGGCCTTGTGCAAGCATGGAGTTCCTGCAGTCACTGCACAAGGTAGATAGTTGCAACTCTTGCTTACATAGGACTAGTTTTGGGTAATTCATCATCTTACACGTTTCTGTCATTGATATACATATATTGTTTGGCTGCATGTTTATACTGAATTTACCTTGATTATACATTGATAGGGATCCTTCATAGTCATGTAGTGTCTACCTCGATAGTTGTGATCCAGTTTTGTATAGAAGAGTTATGCTAGCAACATACTATTTAACACATCCTCTCTAATTAGTTGAAATTCAAACAGGTCCCACTAAATTTAGGACCCATTTTAATTTTAACCGATCAACAAGTGTGTGTTGAGAATAGTGTATTGATAGCACTCCTCTTTTATAGAATAGCGAGCTTTGTCGTCTACACAGGGAAATTGGCAAAAAAATAGAAATTTCCTGAGAGTTCAGAAGTTCACATGTTAATTCATAGACAAAAGTAAAAAACGATTAACTTATAGCTCTGTAAAATGTTCAATATGTCATTTACTGATTATATTCATAATAATAATAATAATAATAATAATAACAATAATAATAATTAAACAGTGGCATATTAAAATCATTTTGTCCAATGATGTTTGACAGGTCATGGCTTTGGAATTGGGTGCACACAAAATTAGATTGAATTCAATATCTCCTGGAATTTTCAAATCTGAAATCACTGAAAAGTTAGTACAAAAAGCTTGGCTGAATAATGTGATCACGAAAATAAACCCTTTGAGAAGTTTGGTTGCTTCGGATCCTGCATTGACATCTCTCGCTTGTTACCTAATTTATCATTCTTCTGAATATGTCACGGGTAACAATTTTACTGTTGATTGTGGAGCAACCTTACCTGGTGTACCGATTTATTCTTCTTTGTAAAGAAGATATACTTTGATCAGTTTTTTTGTTACATGTATTGGTAGTATATATTTGATCTTGTGATCATAGAAGAATACCTCCTAATTGCTTAGAGAGTGATTGATTGTGAAACACATCATGCAGTGGTTAGAATAATTATCCTGTTCGTAGAATACCATCAAATCAGGTGGAAAACCAACCGTATGCAACCAATCAAGAAACTCTAAATCGTGTCTTTTTTCAATTTGATCATTTCTCTCCAATTGGTGCTGTTTCATATGTTCCTAGTTAATCTTACTAACCTTCTTTGTGAATTTATCCAAAGTTTAGACAAGTATATGCCTTGTATCTTATTAAACCAACTCAAATGATCAACGTAGTGGCGGAAGCCACTAAATTTTGTTTCCCTTCTAAACATATTTATTCTCTCTAAAACAAAGGTAAATAAGAGTTTATTAACGGATAGTTTTATTTAGGCTGAGTTTCTTTTCATAAATTTAACCATTAAAGATACACAAATCCAACAAGTTGATCAAGAGAATAATTAAAGTGAGACGAAAGAATGGTATTGCATTAATCATATGTGCATCATGTCTACATTTATGTACAAAAACAAAGAGGATGATCATGCTATCCAAAACCATTTGATATATACCCTATGTAAATATATATTAGATACCAACATGTAATTTATTAACTGGAATTTGTCATCTCTTGTTGATCCACTGCTTCACCTTTTGATTGGATTTGTTTTCTATGTACACTTCCTTTGAATCAAGATCAATAAGCAACAGCCGGAACATGGCAATCAAATCCTACTACTCTAAGCTTAGCCGATTTAACTCCAAACTTCATTCTAACACAACCACCTTTCTGAAACGGTGAAGATGGAGAGGATAAACCTGGTGATGATGAAGCTACAGGTGTTGATTGAGGAATGTGTTCCTCCCATTTAAATTGCTCATCTTGGACCAAAGGATTAGAAGCTCTAACTGGAGGAGAGCCAAGAAAATAAGGTGGTGATGATGATGAAACTTCCTTGTTTTGAATGATATCTAGAAGCTCTGTTCCTACATTTGAATCATACCCTTCGTTTTCTTGGCAAAATTTCAATCTTAATTGCCTTGTTGGAATTGGTTTGGAACAAAAGGAAATACCCTTTTGGTCAAAACTAACATCTTCAGGGGTTGCATAAGAATTGTGTTGAAGAACAAAATGATTCATATTTGCATCAATTTAGGTTCCTCGGGTGATGATCTAATCCCTTGAATAAACATCAAAAACTTTTTCTGGGACGTCATGTAATGTTTGGTGTAGAAATTAAATTCAAATAGCTTGGTCTAATGATTACAACTCAGAACAACAAACTTTTAGGGTAAATTAGATTAACAGAACACCAAATAGCTTGCGTGATGTATGGTCTTGTGTGGAAGATATGGCTGTTTTTGCAATGTTTAAGCAAATTTTCAGTATCTAAAATTAGAATATGACCACTAGTTGTCCTCGTGAACTTAACTCAGTTGGTAAGGACAATGCTTAATATATACAAGGTTCGGGGTTCGATCGTATGAGTTAGAATTTTGGAGTCTAGCTCAAAAATAATGTTAACTTGTTTGGTCAACAAATGCAGCCAATTAAAAAGAAACAAATCATATTCATACCAAAGCATGCACTAAATCTTAACTTGTTTGGTCAACAAATGCAGCCAATTAACTAATTGCGATGCGTAGAGTAATTAATTTGCTTATAAGACACTATAAAAACAAAATTCATAAATAAAACTTCTAGAGTAAGCAAGGATAGTTGTTATCTGATTTGCATCAGAAAAACCAAGTTAGGTTGTTTTATGACCAATAATGTGATTCTGATACGCTCACCCTTTTCTTTAAAAATTTGTGCTTGATGGTAGCTAGTATATTGTTAATGGTTCCCCTCCAATTTTATTGACCTTAAAGTGCAGTAGCATTTAGAGGAAAAGGAATATATTTTCCATATCAAGCTTCGTTACTTTATTTACAATTTTTCAACATTTTTGGACAAATTTTGAACTTTAGATTAGACTAAACTTTAATAACTTTGATAAAACTTGGAGGGGCGGCTTTTCTGCTTTCTTGATGGATTTAACTAGGGGTGTAACGGTTCGGTTTGCATTGGTTTTTAGTCAAAAAAATGTCTGAACCAATAAATTGTAAGTCGGTTCGGTTTGATTCGGATTTCACTCTCTTTCAAAAAAGGAACCGAACGAAACAAATTGGTTTAGTTCGGCTTGTATCGGTTCGGTTGATCAGTTCATTTGAAGATAGAATTTAAAATAAAAAAAAAATCATATTTTCACAAATTTGTATTTTATGCATACAACATACATCATACTAAAATATTTCATATTTTGTTTTTTCATGTTCTCTATTTTTCAAACCACTTTTTATAACCAAGTGATGAGAAACGATAGGTTAGGTGTGGTTGACGGCTAAAGTTTATTTTTAGAAGAAATGAAATAGAGTCGGCGTGATGGGATGAGATGACAATGAGAGAAAGTGAATGGATTAAAGAGTATTTTATGTTGGGGTTTAATTTTGGGCCTAATCATAAGTGTGTGAGGAGGAATAATATTAGTAAAATGGGGAGTGAGGTTACCATCGGTTCGGTTCATCGATCCATTGGATCTCAAAATGAAAAACCGAGAACCGAACCAAACAAGATCGGTTTAGGTTGGTTCGGTTTGGTTTTGATCCGAACCAGACAAGGTCGGATACCTTTTCGTTTTGGTCCGATTTAGACTTTCGGTTTCGTCGGTTTTGTCCGAACCACTTACACCCCTAGTTGAGCTACCTTCTTTTATATGCTTCAATTAGATTAATAAAACATCTTAAATTAAACTAACCTTTAGCATAAAACTCACATTTAATTAAGACTTGTCATCACGATATTTTGAACTTGTTCTTACCTAAATGTACAACACCACATCTTTGAGGTATTAGCTGCTTTGAGTATAGTGTTAAGTCCTCACAATTTTGTCATTTGTAAATGACATTTAGATAAATAGAGAAGTGTGAGTGTTTATAAACTACTCTTAACCTTGATTATCAAACAGTGTGATATTTTTTTATGTACGAAACAATAACCCCTGGTCAAGGCTAAAAGGCCGGTAGATTAGATCCTTACTAACTAGTGCATCAATGTTTTGACCTCAAGTCCATGCTCCATGCTCCATGTTTCTTGAGTATATGTGGGTCTTATGTAAATCGTGAGTATCATAAACTCTCAAATACTGAATTTGATTCTTATCCATAAAAGAATGTATAAAAAGTAAAAACCGATTTAAATTAAAATCACATACAACACAAATGAGCTTGAGTAAATAAAAATTTAATAATAATGTTAGAAACCCAAAAAAAATTTAATCAATAAAAACCTACATTTGAACACACATCCCGACAACTCTCGTAGGTCACACTAAATTATGGGAGTTTCTTATATAAATTTGATAGCAAACATATGAATGTTGGGATATACTCCCTCCGTCTCTAAGGTTTGTGGGAGTAGTCGTTTAAGGTTTGTGCACGATTATTAAGGAAATGATTAATTGTGTTGATTTTGATGGTAAAATTAGTATCATTTACTAAAACACCTTTATTAATTGTAGTTAGTGGAGTGATTAAGTTTGATGAAATTCAATAAATAAGAGTATAATAAAGGAAAATAATAATAAATGCTGGATTGGTATTTTAAAGAGACAATTATTTTGAGAAAAAGAAAAAATGGTAAAAAGACAATTATTGTGAGACGGAGGGAGTATATATAACAATGTCTTACTGGCATTCTTAAAAATAAAACAGCACTAAATAACTTAGACCAAGCTTAATAATAAAAAATAATCATATTTGTAAGTGTAGGTACTCTACTATTAACAAGGATGATGTAAGTTTGTTTGCATATTCAACCTTTTTATTTTTTATAATGTGATTATGTAGTTTATTTTTGTAAAAAAAATCGAATCAAACCTCGGCTAAGAATCAATCAGTTGGTAGTTGGTATGAAGAACATATGAAACAAGGATATCATGATGCAATAAAGCAATAAAGTGAACTGATTGCATTTTCTTCCTTCTACTAATGAACAAATCGTGGAATGGGGTATAAAGTTTTCCCCAAAATAGGTCATCTATGCTAGTTTAGATAACAACATAAGTAATAAGTCTATGACAATTTCCAAAGGAACACATGGGACACGCAACTGAAGCATCTGGTCACCTATTAAATTGACGAGTTTCAACTCAAACATTTATTTATGACTCACAGCATGAACACTTATGATATGTGGTGGTTGGAGGATAACATTGGTCACCTACCAAAACATGCTTTTCTATTTTAATTATAAAACTTAGTATAAAGACGTTACAAGTAAAATAAGTGGTCTTTTGTCAACAACAAAAAAAATAGTTGAAAATCAGGGTGTTTTGGTGGTCAATTTGTCGATTCAAGAAAAGTTTTATATTTGTGTTAACCCTTTCATTTCTAAGGGAAAATTCTTAGTAAGGTGAGTTCACATGAAAGATGAATAAAATTTGTTTAAGAAATGTTCTCTTCAAAAATTGAATTTAGGTTTTCTTAAATGATTTAATTTTAACCGAAACTTATCACTTGTCTCACCTTATCAAAATTATTTAATTTCACATGAAAGATGAATTGAATTTGCTTAAGAAAAGTTTTATAATTAAAATCTCTTCAAGGATGATTTTGGTAATGAAATTCTCTCTTTTATCGTTATCTTTGAGAACGTGATATTTTCAACTATTTAAGGAAAGAAATTAAATATCAAATGGCAAATTTGGAGTCAAGGTTTATTGAATTACCCATCTCCCGACACTGTGGCGGTGTCTCCTCATGCTCTACCTCGTGATAGGGCATGCACACAAGCTCTACCTCAGGTATGGTCGGCTCAATAATTTTCAAAAGTAAGTGAAGCCTAAAACAATTTTGAAATATGGGGGCTTTTTTGTTTGTACACGGCGCTTTGTTTCTTATAAAATTCAATGAAAAATAATATTTTTGTTGCTAGGTCTAAAGCGATGGCTTTAATGGCCTTACCTTTGGGTCGATCTTGACCTCGGGCTCAAGGGCATGCTTAAGCTTAGACATGTGAGAGGGTTCGCCTCTCTCAGCTCTATGATTCATCATGCACTCCTACCTAATAGAGACAATCATTGACATCTTATCCCCTAACACGGTCGACGTGAAATACATGTGGAAATTTAGGTTAAAATTTTAATGACGGATTGGTCAACCCAATGAGATGCTTGCAAGCATCACAAATATTTAGTTTGTTGATAGTAAAGATATCGACTATACTACACCCCTATCTATATGATAAGGTCAATATTACAATACTCATAATGATATATATGTCAATTATTTAATGTGGTGTAATTTTTTTTAATTTACTTATGCTTTAAATTTACATTTTAAATTATTTTTTACTACAAGTATTGGTTCTAAACAAAACACCATGATACTAAAGAATTTGTTCATTGTACTTATAAAAAAAATGAGACAATGATAATATTTTTTTTTGGTGGTGTCAGGGGTTCGAACCTCAGACTTTGCATATTTTATATATTGTCCTTATCAACTAAATTAAGCTCACGGAGACAGACAATGATAATATTTTGATAGAGAATTGGTGATCCATAAAATCAAGAATATAATTTGTGATAAAGTGTCATTATAAAATATTTCACAGGATCAACAAATCACAATAACCTGTATGCGTGATTTGAAATATTTATTAATTAAAGTCAAACATGATTAATAATCTAATATCTGAATGAGTGCAAATTAAACAAACTTTACAGAGAAAATGCATATGAACTAAATCTTTTTTTGAAGGAATATGAACTAAATCTTAAAATGATTATAAGGTCGCAATCAAGTAGTACTTAGTTTCAATTTCTCGTCTACTTCAACCTAAATGCACGACCTAGATTGTGCTGTTTGTCGTTTGTTATGAAAAAACGCTTAGTTGAAGGAATCTATCTCCATAAATCACCCAACAACCCTCGTTTCCTCCACAGAAACAACCGAAATAGTTGTTGAAGCCTTTCTATATTTAGGAATCTGAAGCGGGTGGAGATTCCAATAAGTCACCAATTTTCCAACACACACTAATTTATACATTCCCATCATTTTCCAAACATTCATTTTCATATTATAATCTCCTTCCTTCCCATGAATGTGAACCAAAATATACGTGGACTCATCAAATTTGTTCCTTTTTTTTCCTCCTATTGTATTGTTTCTACTATCGAAAATAGTTCTCAAATTCAACCAATAAAATAAACATGTATGGTCCATAAGACTTAACTCACTGTAATTTGGTTTCGAATTTGAAATCTCTTCTTAGTATTTGTGAATTTTTAGATGATATTTGTCACTGTTTTAGGGTAACTCTCTTGGTTGCATTAAATAGTTAAATGAGTTAAAATCTAAGTTTGAATTCTAATAAAAAAAATACTGACATAACAATTAACATATTAATATTTATATATATTTTTCGTAAATATTTTGCAAAGAATATTAATACAACTCTACTAACCAACTAATAATTACTAGTCCGAATGTTAAGAAATTCAGACATTTGAAATAAGTGATTGGAGGTTCAAATTTAAAACACAAAACTATATATATGTATGTTTGGTATCACAACGAATACGTCAGAATCACCGTCATTCACAATGATTTTGCAAAAACTACAAAGCGTAGCTTTTGGAAAATCAAAATGTGTAGACATAGTATGATTCAAAATTTGGTGATTGAATTTGTTTTCTCTTACATGAAAGAAAAATGTATAAATACCAAGAATTAATGAATGAGGTAGCGCGCGGCAGTGCATTGAGGATACTCGTGTTTTGAAACCATACCACCATATATATACCAAATGGTATGGAGTATGGTATAGTATACTTGGCTTTCATTTCACGAATGGAGTCTGTGATTTGTCACGTGTTGGCCTTTTCATTCCAACAATTGTTGAATTCAAGTCACATGACTCAACTAGCTCCACATTGTTAATTCAACAGACATTCAAGGTCCCGGCTTCTGTCCTGTGCAGCAACAGACATGAACTGTGGTTTTGATTGATTTCATTTCATGCCACACTACCAATGCAGGTTTATAATTAACTTATGCCTCTGCATGTGGGGTATAGTATAGGTAGTACATGTACAATTTTACAACCCATCATCCAATGCAATTTGTGTCCATCGACTGAAAACCACGCTCTGCTGTCCTGTCCTTGCCATTGCTTGAATTGAACAAACCTACTATTACTAATACTATACTAGTGTATAATTGAATTGAATGAACTCCTGCTGTACTTTATTTTTTTCTTTGGTAAAATTAATGTTAGTAATAGAATTAGGGATGTCAATGAGTATCCATAGATACGGGTAGTATGATATCCGTCTCTGCCCCGTTGGATAATTGTGATACCCGTGCCCGTCCCCATATCCGTACGGGTATCTCTATACGAGTAATCCATGGGTATTTAGATACCCACAGATATTTGCGGGTACCCATGGATTTTTTATTTTTTATTTAAAAAAACTTTTTTAATTACCTACAAACTTCAACTTTTAAAGATCCATACATAACATATTCCATTCAAATTTCATAATTTATACCATAATCCAACAAAAATCATGATTCTTACATAATCCCAAGCAAATTTATCATACCATAATAAAAGGATAAAAACAACCAACATCCAAATAAACATCCAAAAAGTATAAAAAACCTCCAAATAAAAGCAGTAAAGGACTAAAATCCAAATAAACATCCAAATATTCATATGCATTTGAAGTTATTTTATATATACACATAGATATTTTAGTAATTTACTTAATTTATTAACGGGTACGGATACCCGCGGGCACAGGTATCATCAAATCTGTATCCGTGCCCATAAAATAACGGGTAGTTAAATACCTGTGGGTACCCGTTTAGCTACCCGCCTCGTGCCCATGACGGATTTTGTCCGCGGATACCCGCGGGCACGGATTTTTTTGCCACCCCTAAATAGTATCCGTTGAGTTTGAAGTGTGAGTTGTTAAGTTCTGTGTCGCTTATAAATGAGTAAAATATTAAATACATAAAAGATGATTTATATGTTTAATGTTTTAAGGTTTTTGGCAGAGATGCGGCATCTTCATCTCTTATGGTCATAGAGCACGACTCGTTGTTGCTCCCTTGCTCTCTCAGACTCTCTAAGAAATGGTATCATAGCCCTGCTTGTGGTGGAGCAGGTGTTGGACCATGTTATAGGAGGTGAGAACTAACACTTGAGGGAAGGAATGTTGAGTTTAGAGTATGAGTGATTAATCCTTAAAAAAAAGTGTGGGTGATTAAGTCTTATTTCACCTATAGTTTTTGAATATTGGTTTGTTATTTTATAGAAAAATGCTTAACAAAGCGAAAAGTTGAATCACGACAGTTTCACAACCGTTTAAAATACTGCTGCATTTATTGTGTGTTGATATCAAGTTTGGTAAGCAGGAGAACTTTTTTTTTTGTTATCAAAGCAATATGCAATTCGTGAACCTTTCACTAGATATTTTCTCGGGACATATAGCAATCCCCTATTTTATAATAGGAACTACTCGGCTACTATAGGAATAATTTAAAACAAAAATTATAATGTGCTCGTCTATTCGTCACTTTATTATTCATAAAAAAACCACCATAATATCCATAAAACTCCTATTTTCCCTCCCTTCATATCTGTCTCATAAATATAGTATTGTTTTTCTCCAAAAATTTACAAATCTCATCTTATTTGCGACAAATCACTTTTAATAAATTAACATAGGGTTAATAGGCCTTTACCCTCTGCAAAAAAAAAATTTGTCAGATTTAGTCCTTGTAATTTTTTTGTGTTTTAGAATACCCCTCTAGGCCAGCTGACTGTGCATTTTTGCTGATGTTGCATGCTGCGTCACCTTTTTTTGATGATGTGGCACACTGACTGTATAATTTTTTTTATTAGGTACACGTGACATTTGTGTTTTTTTAATAAAAATAATAAAATAAAAAATAATGAAAAATACCGATTTTTTTTAAAATTCTGGAAAAATTAATAAAATAAAAAAAATGGTAAAATGAAAAATAATTAAAAAAAATAATCTGGAAATATTTAAAAAAAATTGTGGAAAAGATTCATAAATGTTGAAATTTTTGAATTTTTTTTCCAGAATATCATATTTAAAAAATTAAAAAGATTAATCATTTTTAAAAAATGAAATTTTTGAAAAACAATTAATCAACATTACAAAAACTAAATTTTCGAAAAAAATTCTGGAAAAGATTAAAATAAAACTTCTTACATTTGAAAAAAAAAATGAATTTTTTCCATTTTTCCATATTTTTTAAATTTTTTCGTTATTGAAAAAATTCTGGAAATATGATTTTTTTTTCTAAACATATTAATTTTTAGAAAACTTCTATATATATTAATCTTTTCCATAATTTTTTAAATATTTCCAGATTTTTTTTTAATTTTAATTATTTTTTCCCGATTTTTTTCATTATTTTTCATTTTACCATTTTTTTTATTTTTTTAATCATTTTTTATTTTTATTAATTTTTCCTGAATTTTTAAATTTTTTCAATTCTTTTTATGTTTCCAGAATTTTTTCATTTTTACTAATTTTTAAGATTTTTTTAAAAAAATCATAAATGCCACATGTACCCAATAAAAAATTTAAAAAAATTAATTATACAGTCTGCGTGCCACGTCATGAGAAAAAGGTGACGCAACATGCCATATAAGCGAAAATGCACAGTCAGCTGGCCTAAGGGGTATTCTAAACCAAATTTTTTCTACAAGGACGAAATCTAACAAAAAAGTTTTACAAGAGAAAAAATCAAAAATGACCTATATTACACGAGAGTAAAGGTCTATTAACCCATTAACATATTTTCCTTGTAATACGATGCAGACGCACCATTTACATCAAGTGGCCCCATAACCATGATTTTCCACACGTTGTTGCTTTTGGATTCTTACTAACCGTGCCTACGCTCAAACGAAAACGACGGCCATGCTTGTCTCTTAGTTTTTGACTCTTCCCTAAACCATTGACGTGTCACTTTTTCATTTTTAAGATTAGAGATAGAGAGACTTTGAACTAAACATCAAATTACTTTGTCAATATCAACACGTAATTACACTTTGTTTACATTAATTATCTAATCACACACCATGATTTTGATAGTTAATTTATGGGGTTAATATGTCTTTATCTCTGTAATTTAGGCGAGTTCCGATTTATCCTTGTAAAAAAAAGTTTAGATTCCAACCCAATAATATGAAGATTCTCCACAAAACACCATTGCAATTTGAAGATTCTCCACAAAACACCACTGACCCCATTCAGGCGCTGACGTGGCACGCCACTGTGTAATTATTTTTATTTTTAATTTTTTTAAAACCTGACACGTGTGTAATGGACACTGACGTGGCACGCCACTGTGTAATTATTTTAATTTTAATTTTTTAAAACCTGAAAATTAATTTTAAAAAATTTAAAAATAAGAAAAAAATTTAAAAAATTTAAAAAAACGAAAATTTTATATCAACAGGGGTAAATACATATTAACCTTAATTTATATCAACAGGTGTATGGTGTGGACATAAATTTGCTATGAAAGACATATTTCAAAAATAGTTTGTATTTTCTTATTCATGACACTACATTATTTCATATTTGAGAAATGATATTCGTAAATCATAATTGTTATAATTTTGACCGTAACATTTAAATATGAGATATAATAGTGTAAACTCTTAATTCTTTTTCACTGATAATAAACGAAACCACAAATGCTATGTAGTCACATATATGTAGACTTATGTGGCCGAACTTCTTTACCAAACATCGTGTTTCATTGTTTTTTGTTTTATCATATTGTTTAATATTTTATTACAGGTTGCTCAAACAATTATGAACCTAAAAAACGATAAAGTTAAGCATGTTTGAAAAATGTCCGATCAAGTGCAAGGGTGATCAACTGAATCTCTTAACATGTGTCTAGTCGGTATCCAAATAGAATAGGATAAGTAAACTAGAGATTGTTAAAGAGGTGTCTCATACATGTTCAAGGTATATTAGAAAAGTGTTGTGTTCAAAATGTGTATGACAAATTAAGTGTAATAGTAAAGTCAACAATTGGCTCCCACCGTGGGGCCAGGGTCAATCTCCACCTTGACTCTAAATTAGTGATGATGTCAAACCATCAACCACCTTGCTGCTCTTTCCCTTGTTTCCCACTACACCAAGTAGCTCCACAAGTTTACACCCTAACCTCTTTAACCATTGGAATGTCTTCCGTGTTGGAACAAAGGGTGTTTCTCAAAATCACCTCTTGAGTTTTGATGATAACAAGGTATTAAAAATTATCAATTGGATATGCTAAACATTTGTTCAAGTGTACAAGATCATAATCAAAGTACTATTCATAAAGATTCTGATT
>Ga0228710_1004255_pt1 | contig 22634 bp, 6 predicted proteins | sample MedpolnodulmetaG_FD_177995 | JGI IMG/M metagenome (GOLD analysis project Ga0228710, IMG submission 177995) | Root nodule microbial communities from Medicago polymorpha collected in Santa Monica, California, United States - pink nodules | ecosystem: Host-associated > Plants > Roots > Nodule...
ATATGAATTGCTGGGAAAAAAAGGTTACCCAATAATTTAAAAGATTCTGTGTTAGAGAGCTCAAATAGTATGAGATAAACGGACTTGGATCCTCTCCTTCTCCAAATACTGACCTTTAGATCAATCAAATGGTTGAGATAATAAAAGACAAAAAGTTATAAAAATTAAAATAATATTTTAACCCCTTTTGACTTTGACTAAATCCCTAAATCCCTCCTTTTTCCCCAAATCGTGAATCTGAAAACCCCAACTCTTCTTCCCTTTTCATGAATGAATGAAATTCACTAATAACAATTCTTGCCTTTTGAGTCTCGGTTAATTTTCTCCCGAAGCAAGGAGGAGCAGGACGTTTTGGAAGCCTTTCAACATCTACATCAGCACCTCTTCATAACAAAAACATGAAAATAGTCAGGTTGTTATGTCATTGCAGCTCTTAAGTAACTGATATACATAATAGGTGCCACAGTATACTCTTCATACACAACAATTCATTAGATTGCAACTGAACTGATTTTAGTCTTACCGTCAATTTTCTATATCTTATTTCTTATCATGTATCCCATTTCACCACTATACATACGAGGTAGTGTTGCAAGGGGAAAATGACACAGAAAACATTTTTGTAACAATAAGGGTTAGATGGCGCTCACATGTGTTTGATCAGTATAAACAAAGCACTACAATTTTATTAGTATAACCAAGTTACTTTCATACCATGATTAGTTTTGAATGTTTTTGGATTTTGCTTTTGTTATTGAATCTTTCCCCTGCTTTTTGCTGATTATTTTGTTGTATATATTGACAGGAAAATGGTGATATTGAAGCACAATGGATAATGAGTCAATTACTAATTTGGTTATACTGGCAAAACTGCAATGCTTTGAAGTTATTCTATTGTGCATGACTTGATTTCTTGGCTTAGGATGCACTCTTTTATGAATTGGATGTAACCTTGAAGAGATGTAGATTAATTAGAAGTGGTTGAGTTATGAGTATTGTACATAATGCCTTGTCTCATATTGAATGAATTGGATGCAACTTTGGGATCATTGGTTGTAAAAGGGATTTATGGCTACTATAATGTAAATCTACTTGATTTCTTGGCTTAGGATGCACTCTTTTATGAATTGGATGTAACCTTGAAGGGATGTAGATTAATTAGAAGTGGTTGAGTTATGAATATTGTACATAATGCCTGGGCTCATATTGAATGAATTGGATGTAACTTTGGGATCATTGGTTGTAAAAAGGATTTATGGCTACTATAATGTAAAGTTTCATATTGAATGAATGAATGAAGTGGCTTTGTTCTCAAATTATTTTGTCCATAAGTAAAGTAATATAAATTGTTTAGGCTATAATAGTAGTGATGATATTGCAGAAAAAATGTATAACACTATTGCAGAAAAATGCAGCCAAACTGTATGTTATATTGCATCTATAAGAACATCGGATTGCAGCCAAAATGCGGCCTGAAAAAACCAGAAAAATGCAACCGAAGAGCCAAAATGCAGATTGTGTTTACACTTGTATCAACTAAACTAATCCTGAATTTGTACCAAATTAAAATATCCAAAAAGCATAACACCCTGAATCTGTACCAAATTAAAATATCCAAAAAGCATAACACCCTGTAGCAATAGAAACTGATATTGCAACATATATAAATTCATAACACTAATGAGTGTACTTTGTGTTTACACTTCTATCAACTAAACTGATCCTGAATTCGTACCAAATTAACATATCCAAAATGTATCAACTAAAGTGATACTGCATTTGTGCCATGATTTTCTTCACATCTTTAGTGATTTTCTTCATCAACAACATATTCAATAAACATCCAAAATAACTTGTATCAACCATGATTTTCTTCACATCTTTAGTGATTGATCAATGTTGTGTTGTCCTCATCAAGGTTATCCTATAATTTAGAAGACAATGTTAGTAAAAAAACACAATATTTGACTTTGTTGAAAGTGACACTTATGTAGTTATTGAAACTTACCATCAATAAGTTAGTAAAACTAGTGACATCATTGATCCCTACAGGCACACTTGTGCTAGGTCCCTCATGTTGCACTTGTCTCTGAGAATCCCTTAAGTCACCATGTTTTCCTTTTTTTGGGAGTTGGCCATTTACCCTCCTCTGATCTTGGTTCTGCGTATAGAGACATAAATGTGAACTTTTTTATTTGACTAAAATTAGTATTGAAATTCAATATTTTGATAATTTAATAATACCTTAATTTGTGAAGTACTTGAACCACCTTTTTTCTGCTTATTGGTGTGTCTGCTCTCTCCCCAGCCTTTTTTACGTTTTGTGCCTCTTTTGCTTTCTTTATTTTTTAAGCTTTTTACTTGTGTTGAACCAAAGCTTTTTACTTGTGTTGAACCATCAATGTTACTTTCAATTTCTTCAACCTTGCTAAGAAACGCATTCACTTGAGAATCACTTACTTGACCATTTTGAAATTTCAGTATTAGCCTATCCAATTCATCAACAACTTTGGTAATAAAAGTGAAAGCCTCTGGACTTATACATGCTTCACTGGCAATCCTTATATCTCTTTTCTTCTATAACGTCCTCAAAACGACTGAAAAACTTGATAATATCCAAATCCACATTCATGAAACTTTTAATAATTGCATTTACACTTTCACTGAGTTGGGTGCTTCGCATTCCTAATGCAAAAGCCTTCTTCATGTGGCAAGATGCCCATTTCTCCTTCAAATTGTATACTCTTCTCAACCAACTGTTGTCTTCAGCATTGTGTTTTGCAAGGAGGGTTCTCCAACCTTCTTCAAACTATTCTTCATCGTCGCAGTCGTACACACACTTCGTAAAGTCACTAAGAAGATGAGATTCATCTTTCATCAAATTTCCTAAGTGCTTGATACAATTTTGCATCAAGTGCCACGTACACAAGCCATGGTAAGCTCCAGGCATAACCTCACCAAGTGCTTTTGCCATTGAATGAGCTTGATCTGTAAAAACTGATTGGGTCAATTTCTGCTTATGTGCCTCTAGAAATGTCTCAAAAAGCCACGTGTACGACTCTGCTGTTTCGTCATACAGTAGTGCAACCCCAAAGATCACTTCTTTTCGATGGTGATTAAATCCTGAGAAAATTGCTAGTGGTCTATGTGAACTATTTGTGCAATATGTCGCATCAAGAGAAATCACGTCACCAAAATATTCATAACCAAACAGCATTCTTGCATCTGCCCAAAATACATTAGTAATTTGATCCTCCACATCCATTTGATATGCATGAAAAAAAGAGGGACTTACAAGCGACATCTTCTGAAAATATTGCAACAGATATCCGGCTTCTCCATTTCCTAAACTTTTTTGCCTTCTTTTTCGGAGATAATTCTTTTGATCAAGGCGTATGTATCCCAAGTTGGTTCTGCCACCTACTTCCTTACTCATCAAATCAAACGAACTCCTTTGTTGAAGACCGGCATCATCTGCTAGATCAATTTGTTGACGTTGAATTTCTGAAACTTTTCGTTGAGGTGGCAACATATGAATTGTTTCTTGTGAGTGTAACAGATGGTTATGTTCTTGCATGAAATCATGCACCGTCCATTTTTCACCCATATTTTTAAGACCAATCCTTGCCTGACAGTTAGTTCGAGTCTCTTCTCTTGGCTTGATTGTTTTATAATCTCTTTTGTCTGGTTTTCGCAAGCCTTCTTTGCAACACACAAACCTGCAAGAAGTAGGTGAGCAATCCTTTTTGCTCTTGTGTACGTATTGTATTCTCACTCCAAATCCAACTTTTCCACCATAAGCAACCCAAAACTTCCAAGCATCATCAAAGTTATCAAAAATCATGTCAATCCTTGGCCTCCAATCTTCTTCCATTCTGTACCACTAGTCCTACATTTTAAAAAAAGAAAGTAAATAATAGAAACTCATGAAACTTGTATTGAAAACATGGGCTTTCAACTAGCAAGATAGAAACAAGACACACAAAACAATTTATCCTAAATAATACTAAGCATAGAGACACAAATATTATTAATAATCAAAATGCTCCATGAACAACACAGTTTATTAACAATTGAAACTTATTTTTAGATGATCTTGATTAGTGGGTTATTAACAGAAACTCAATAAATCTCACTCCAAGTGCAAGCTACTGGATACTTACAATAGGAAATTCTGTTGTGCAAAGCTTGCAAAGGCAATCAAACGGAGGAAGAATGATATGGCGGCAAGGAAGAAAGATATGGTGATATGGTTGCAAGAAAGAGGGATATAATGGTAAAGAAGAACCCTCACATGAAGCGATTTGGTGTAGTGTAATGGAATTCCCGCCCAATAAATATTGAGAGATTAGTGTTTTTTGTCTTTTATTATCTCAACCATTTGATTGATCTAAGGGTCGGTATTTGGAGAAGGAGAGAGAAGGAGAGAATCGGTGAAGGAGAGGATCCAAGTCCGAGATAAACTATATATTTGTATAGCAAAAGTTAAGCTCAAATAAGTGCTTATGTATAAGCTTGCATAAGATATTTTTGTAGAAGTGCTTATGTATAAGCTTGCATAACCTATTTTTATAGCAAAAGATAAAATAACGTTAAATTGTTTTTTTATATCCATAAGTTGTTTTTACAAGTTATATTGGAGAACTTGTGAAAAAATGTTGAAGAAATTTATGAAAATTGTCATAAGATGTTTTCGTAAATTCTCCCAAACAATCTCACAAAACTTATATTAGTAGTTAGCTTAAATAAGTCAATCCAAACATGCCCTATCCATGTTTCTTTATTGGTAATGCAGAACATGTTGAAAAATCATCTTGTGAGGGTTGCTCGCAAAAACATTGAAGTGCGGTTCATACTCGTGAAAGCATTGGATATAAGGTGAACATGTAGACATATTTAGTTGCTCCCCCCAAGCATTGGCACATGATGGTACAATGTTCATAACTCTTTTAAATTCATTTTATATTTATTATATTTTTTGAATAAATCAGTTGTTAACTTTTAATATCTTATTTCCTGTAAAAACTTTCAAATCATGCAAGGAAGCTGAAGTAATTGAAGAATACATCCAAAGCTGAAAGTTAGGTAAGAATTGTATGATTTGTCTACTTTCAATTTCTTGCTTTTATTTTTAGTTGATCATATTTGTGAGTAGTGAAAATGGAAGATGAAATTGATGAGGAGTGAAAATGGAAGATGAAGTTAGTTAATTGTTAATGGGTTCACTGCCCTTGTCGATCGTTATTAGGTTCGTTGCCTTTGTCATCCTAGAATCTATTCCAACATTGGAAAAGTACCGGATATCAAAGGAATTTAGTTAGACCCTTCAACTTTTAGAACATAATAACTGGATGAATTGATTTTCAAACGAGACCAAAACCACTAAAGGTGTTAGGTGTAGACTCATCTGAATCAAACGCTGAGCACCTTATCATGCTGTTAGGCAGAAAATGGTATCACTTTGTTTGCCAATTAGTGTCCATATTTGATTCTCTAATTTTACTTATCAAGTAGCATTGAGTTAACTCTTTTAATTAGAGTTCATTGAACATTTATCAGGAATGTGTATATTATGGTATGATTTTGATATGTCAATGTTAAGACATACATTCTTTGGTTTTTTTTAACCAGTATTATGATTAATATTTTCAACTAGTTCTATGATTAGTGTGTTATCAATAAAGTTATATTTCAATTTATTTCTTTAAATGTAGTATTATATTTATTGAATTTCTTTATAACTGATTTCCTTAGTTTACATAGGCAGCAATGCCAAAGCTATGGAGGAAAAGAATTTGCTTAAAGTATCAAACGAGAACTCTACACGTTTTGCAACTGTCCCTAATGATTCAATTCCTGCTCCACTTTGTTTATTTCAAATACCTAATCAAACCTCCTCACGACATGCATAACAAGAGACAGAAAGTTCTCAATGTGGAACTAATGTATCATTTCAACCACTCAATCAAACCTCATCGAAACCAGCACAACAAAGGGCTACATGTGTTGCATCTGTCCCCAATCATACAATTCATGCTTCACTTGGTTCACAAGATGTTATCACGTCTGCTCCTACACGGCTACACCAGTTGCTGCTAATCTATCATCTCAAATACCTAATCAAACCTCCTCGCAACGTGCACACCAAGAGGCTGAAAGTTCTCAACGTGGAGCTAATGTGTCATTTCATTCACCCAATCAAACCTCCTCTCAATCTGCATGACTGTGATTTCCTTGATTAATCAGGTGATGTTACAAAGCTTCTATCTTAAATAGTACCATAAATTTGTTTTCTTTTTATGTAATGTTGTGAATTAGAAGCACATGTTTAATACACTAGCACTTCTCTGCACATATGACCGTAACAAACGGGAATGGGTTACACAACCATGCATTGTGCTGATATTTTTTCTCTGTTTTTTTGTAGCACGGCGCGACTTTAGAATCTGTAGAATTTTCATGCTTTGAAGCAAGTGATGAAAGAGCAAGGGAAACATGATCCCACATCATTGTTGAGAGTGAATCAAGGTATTTTGATGTTTGTATCTTTTGTCATTTTATCTAGATGATGGAAGATTGAATAGCAACTGAAGGGAATCAAAATTAAAGGTTTATTTGCACTAGTTTAAATTAGAAGTGTAGTTTTAAGTTTATTTTAACATGCTGTTATATCTCCTTGCATTGGGGTGGGTACTACTAGATGTAAATGAATTCAATTGAGATAGTTTGATACTTAAATATGAATAATCAGGGACTCAACTTCAGTTTTAAAAGAAGTGAGGATCTTTTCTGAGTAGTTATGAGGCAGCTTCTATAGTCTTTTCTGTATTGCATTTTAGGTTAGCTCCTAGCAATGTTGTTGATGCAGTTATGAAAGCTATCCAAAAACAATTGCTTGGTGTTTACTACTGCTATAGTGAGGTCCCTTAGTTCTTGAAAAGTGGTGGGATATGTAGACAAAGGTTTGATTTGAACCATGTCATCATGATGAATTCAAAGGCATATTTCACCAAAGATGTGCAAAACCTATCTATTTACAAAGACAAAGAAAACGATGAACCAGTTGGATGGGTGGAGAGGCATGGAAAGGTCTTTTTACCCATTGGAAGAGTGAAGGCTACAAGAAGCTCTCGACCCAAAATAAGACTTAATCGAGCTTCATTCACAGCTGGAGTAGTTCACCTCACAAGACGCAGGGTTTATTGATGCCATATTATAAGTAAATTTCTATTATAATTGTAATTGTAACAAGCTTACGAATTGTCTTATACAAGCTTGTCAATTATATGTGATAGTGTATCAGCAGTTGTTACTGCCAGCTGCACTGATTGACAAGTCTTTAGGAGAATTTGTTTTAATATTTCAGTTTTTAATTAGCTAATAAAGTAGTGGCTAAAGATTAGGAGTTAGTTACTCAGTATTACAGCTTTGTATTTTGACTGTAGTTTTTCAATTCAAAAGCTTCAGTTTTTCCCTTCCTATTTTATGAGTTACGTATAAGCACCAACAGATAGGATTCCTTGGTTGATCGAAGCTCATATTTTGCCTGTGTTGTTGGCATTTGATTACAACTCAAAGATTCTTCACATTATGAACCCACCTTAGGAGTTGTCATCATTGAAGAATATTGCAGCCCAAAATATGTTACTCAATGATATTTTTGTTATTCAAATACTTGTGATTTCCTTGACTAAGTAGAGATGATATATTTTACTATGTATTTCTTAAGATTAACTTTAATCGCTGCAATGAAGTTTGAATGAATGATCACTACCCCAAAAAAAAAAGTTTGAAAGAATGATCAACTTTTATAAATGGCAGAGAAGTTTAGTGTAATATGTACTTCTTTAATTGTTATTAAGACAATATCAAAATCCGGTATGAAGGAGTAGAATATATTTAGGAAATGAAAGGGGATTAAGCACAACATATTTATCACCCAAGACATAAAAGTTAAACTAAATTTCCATGTAAAAACGTAAGCACAACCACAACAAAATTATGAGATAAGGAACCAATGCAACGTAATTAACCAAGTACCTTGAGTGTGTAGTCTTGCATGTTTTTTTGTAGAGGCTATCATGAATTTCATTTTCCCCTTATGGTTCTAGTTAAGAAAGGTGCTGAAATATAAGGCGTAGACAAACTAATCAAAAAATAAAAAACTAATAGAAGGTCTCTCAAAAAGCTTCATCCTATCATCCATGGAGGGAGTTTGATCGACCATTGTAGCCCGCAAATCCTGAAATCCATTGACCTCATTAGGTTCTGATTAAGACATCAAAACCAGAGCAACCATTGCTACCAAAACTGCGGAATTCTGAATTATTGGTGGTTTCAGAATATTATTTCTTTTTCCCGGAAAATCCACCAGAAAAAAATTGATGCTTAAGCTTACAATATTAGTTAATCCAAAAAATCAAAATTTGTGTGAAGTTGACAACTTATATAAACTCACTTAAAAACGATAAACCATAGATACCAAGAAATTAACAACTCTTAACTCGTTCTCGTTACTTTTTTTTTAATAGCAAAAATTATATTATAAATAGAAGATAAGTAGAGATACAAACACCATCAAAGGCCGATAGGTCCTGACGGACACTCAAACCGGATAGCGGGGGAGAAAAATATATCACTGAAATCACCTTGAGGTGGAGCACACTTCAAGGTCCCGTGACCTTAAGGTGGAACACACTTCAAGGTATGAAGTCAACACCACCACCAATCAAACTCAAATGGGTTCATTGGAATGAAAATCTTGTTTCGCCACGACATATGTAATATTCAAATAATGGAATATAATTTTTGTTTCATTCAATTTGTTCATCCAGATTTTGCTCCATTAATCCAAACATAACCTTAAGGTTTCGAAAATTGCTCTTATCCCATCACGTTTTGCTCACTCCCAACTGCACTTTTGAAAATGCCCTCAGCGTGACTTAAGTCACGCAGGTGTTAAACACAACGTGACTTAAGTCACGTTCAAATAGAACCTGCGTGACTTAAGTCACGCTGAACCCAACGTGAGTTAAGTCACGATGTGTGTCCTTTTAAAGACCAGACAACAACTCATTTCCTCTTTCACATCTAAAATCTCTCAAATCCAAAATTCCTTCAAGTTCAAATCAAACCACACTCCAGTAACAAGTAAGTTTTCATAATCAAACACCATTGACCTTTTATGTATTAATGTCCCATTGGTTGAAGCTGTTTCTCCATGCGTCTTCCTTAGGTTGTGTGTTCAGGACTTCAGGTCATGTTTTTGGTGATTTTGTGATTTATTAAAACAATTTTTTTTAAAATTTTTTTAAAAAAAAATTGTGGCTGGTAGGAGTTAAATTCCAATAATAGTTAAATTACAACCTTAAGTTTCAATTAAATTCCAATAATAATCAATTACATTTTGCTTCTGAACAGAAGTTAGTTACCTTATGTTGAAAAAATAATTACTGTTTGTAGCAACGATAATTATTAACTATGGTTAAAAAAAAAGTGATATATTCATCTTTAAAATAATACTCCATCAACCGGGAGCGGTTATGGTGCATAAGAAAATCCTTATGCACTGTGCATAAATCCCAATATAATTGCTTCCTACACCCTCAAATGAAACCAAACAAAACAAAACAAAACGAACCAAACGCGGAATCTTCAATCTCATCATCAACACCGTCGTTCATCATCATCACCATCATCATCACCGTACCGGAATGCCAAAACCATTTTGCTGTGGAAATGGTTTCTATGAGTCGTACTCCAAAACCATTTTGCTGTGGAAATGGTTTCCAGAATCTTCAATCTCATCATCAACACCGTCGTTCATCATCATCACCGTACTGGAATGGCAAAACCATTTTGTTGTGGAAAACCATTAGATGTACTTAATTGTTTCCAGCAGTTGTACTCCAAAACCATTAGATGTACTTAATGGTTTCCTGCAGTTTCCCAGCCATAAATCCCTCTAACATCACAAAGATTTTGAATCCAGTAACAACTTTAGATCTGAAACCGTGAAAACAAACAGTGACGAAACAGTAACATATAGCAATCAACACAGCACCACTGGATCGAAGAAGAAGAAGAAAACGCGAGGGAAGAAGAGGAGCGAACTGGTTTTAATCTTTAGATCTACTCCTTCTCGTTGTGTTTTTGCGCGATCCGAGTTCGGATTTGGCTTTAAAACGAAAATGGAGGTTGAAAAATGGCTTTAGTTTTTAAAAAGGGTGAGTTTGGTTCTCCGGTACGGCGCCGCCGCAGCCTCTGGCCGGAATCATCATGTGTGGCCGGAAGAGATGAAGACTCATCTGAATTGTAGAGAGAGAGGGAGAGCTTTATGTTTTAGTGAGAGAAATGTTTGAAGTAAATAAAGTTTGATTTGATGTAGTTTGAGAAGTCTTAGATTATTACACGTATACACTAGATCTGATGGTTGTGAAGTGTTTATGCACAGTGCATAAGAATTTCCTTATGCACCATAACTTTTGCCGTCACCCATTGATACAATAATATTACATGCTTTCTGCTGCTACATTTAATAATATATGTGAGAGAACCACATGATACTCTAACCTGTTGTTTTATGCGTTCAATATCTCATGCGGTATGCAAACGTGACCACACGATCAAGATATGTAGGATTAGATCAATGCCTTTATCCGTTAGGGAGTTGGGCAGTAATGGTCATGCTGTTGGAGAGCACCTCGTGTGGCATATGGTGCTACTAACTATTGTTGAGATAGGTTTTTAGTTAATTATTTTCCGGTGAACGATCGTTAACTCCTATTTGAAAGTGAATGATAATGTTAGAGGACCACACGATCGTTAACTACTGCCGGAGAGCATCTCAGGAAATTTATTGCGACTCTTTTTAAAACAACTTATACTGTTTTGATGTGATTCCCGAAAATTTTGCATGTGCTGCTGTCTGTTTTTTTCCCTTCACGTCTTTAATAACTAATTTGGTGTGTTTGAAACTGTAAAGGTTAACGGTATGGAAGTGTAGTAGAGACCCTTTGATTCAGTTTTTCATCATTTCCTTTTACACTTATTGAATAGCAAAGAAAATAGAAAAGTCGACACCTCATTTTAAGTATTGACTTGATCTAAATTGGTCTGGGAGGCCAAAAATGCAAAATAATGTAAATTTAAGGGGTTGATTTGGTATTGTTTTTTATAAAGGTCAAAATTATAAGATTGTGATATTTAGAAGGTCAAAACTGCAATTAAACCTAAAAAAAATTGAATCTTCAATTTTTTATCTACAAATTTCTAGGCAAGTGGTAGGAAACATGGATGCAGATTCAGTGCTGTAAAATTACAATAGTACCATCCAATTAAGATCTAATGGCTATAAATCAAAACTGTGTGACACCGTGTTGTTTCACTACAGCAGAGAATCCCAGTCCGTAGGACGGGGACATCCTCTTTCGTTTGTACATGTGTTCAAATGGAAGACGTGTATGCTGAGTTGATACAAAAAGGTTCATCACTCATTTCATTTCTGCTTCTTGTTTGATATGTTCTTGTGCTTCCTCTAAATCATTCTTCGAGAGATCTCAAGTTATAACACAGAACACATTTTCAAGCAATTCTCTCTATCTCAATACATTTTACTAGTTTTCCTTTTCCGTTGGTACACATTTTACTAGTTCCTTTGCCAGTGCTTCCTTACAACTCACTTCAGCTTCTCTCTCTCATTTCTCTACTCAAACAAACACACATTATTTACTGGTAAGATCTCTCTCTCTCATTTTTATTTTTTATTTTTTACCTTTTCTTATTGAATTTTTTTACTTGTGAGTTGTACAACAAAATTTTATTTTTGATCAATCAATTTTTATTGATTTTTCGGTGGTGTAGTCCATTTGCCCAAATGATCATAAGAATAATCGTAGGATTAATCTTTGTGTTATTGACCTTTTAGTGTCATTAAGTTCCTCTCTTGATAATTCTTGTCGCGATGATTGTTATAAGCTTCAGTAATCCTCTTCCAAAAACTATCTCCTTTTTGATCAATCACAACAATCGAGTCCTTTGAAATGTTGAGCCATGGTTGAATGAGAACTTCATCCTCATTTTTTTGGAATCTTGTTTTCGGCGTATTCACGACCAATGTGGATCCGATTTCTTAACCAAGATTAATGGTTCCAAGCCACCTTGACTGTGGCTAATAGTTTCAAAGCCACCTTGAGTACAAGATTGATGTGTTTTAGTCTCTTAATCATTTGATTGCACTTCACTACTATCCATTTGAACCTCATGAGACATAGTGGGGTTGGTTGATTGAAATGAAAATTGTTGATATTGATACTGAGAAGTAATGTGAAGTACTGTATGAAATGGGTAGTTTTCAAAGGGTTGATTATTTTGTGGATGTGGGCTAAAAGGGAAATTTTAAAAATTTGGATTATGATGCGGATTTGGGTTATGAGATGCACTTATAAAATATGAGGTGTTTTGTTGATTTGAGATACAAAGAGGATTGGCATCATTTTTGTATATAAATTGGACCGAAAACCTTGATTATTAGGGTTTATTTTTAGAAGAAACGTGTAGATTTTTTTTAGTAAGGGATATGATTAATAGTTAAAATTATGTATGTAAAAATGTGTTAAAAAAATAAAAAAAACTGTTGGAATTGTGCAAGTAAAAACACGAGTACCGTTGCAATAGCCGTTGGCCTGTGATACTCTTCAATAATAATAAAATAGTCATTGCAATACTAAAAGAACACACCTTTTAATTAAAAAAAAAAAAAGAGTCTTCATGTAAGTTATATGTTATGTCCTTGCTTGGCTAGTGCATCCGCAATAGAGTTGCATTCCCTGTGAAAGTGTGAAATCCTGCAAGCCATGGCCCTTTTCATCTCCATACCATTCAACCACCTATTACTTAATTATATTGACATGGTACCAGTTTAATATTCTGAAAATCCAAAACAACCTTTTGGCAGACACTTTCTAACCATATATACAAGACCATCCTATAATGGGAGCTATTTCAATTGAAAATTTAAATATCTGAAATATCTATGTAGGTTAATAAGTTTAAAAAACTGAAAATGTTAGCAAATTTATACTTTAAGCAAAAGTACAAAATTTAATAAATTATAATATTAATAAAAAAGTATTGTTAATACTTGCTTAAGTATAGGAAGACCTTTTTTTTTTTTTTCGGTTATGGAAGAATCATATAGAAATAAAAGGTGACCTATACATTGACTACTAAAAATAAAATAGTGATGAGATGTAACCCAAAAAAGAACAGTGACAAGGAAATATAAAATTCACAAATGATTTAGAAACAGTAAGAGGTGATGTTTCTTCGTTTGTTTGTAATGAACATAGTTTGTATAGTTGTTAATAATAATAACTGCATAGTGTGTCATTAATCAAACAATCCATTAGTTTTATTTTATGTTTAAACCTTAACATTTTACATAAAACGTATATTTTAAGTGTTTGACATTGATATTCCAACTATGTAAAGAATGTAGCTCTTGTTCCATTTTTCTTAACCGAAGATCACATGTTACCATCTTGCAGGGAACCTTTCAGGCCTGTGCATCACAAACCGAGATCCTTTGTTTGACCACAGTATCATGGCAGAGCTGATTGCTGGAGCATTTCTTTCTTCTGTCTTTCAAGTCACTCTTGAGAGGTTTGCCTCAAGAGATTTCAAAGGCCTGTTCCATAAAGGGTTGTTGGAAAAACTTGAAATCACACTGAATTCTATCAATCAAGTGTTGGATGATGCAGAGACAAAACAGTACCAAAATCAAAATGTGAAGAATTGGCTGGATCGTCTCAAACATGAGGTATATGAAGTAGATCAATTGTTGGATGAGATTGCTTCGTATGCACAACGAAAGAGCAAGATGCAACGCTTCCTTTCGGCTTTGACTAATCCATTTGAATCCAGAATCAAATATTTGCTAGACAAGCTAGAATTTCTTGTAAAGCAAACGGGTGTGTTGGGATTGACACAAAGAAGTTGCACTAGTAATGAAGGGGCAATTAGCCTGCAATCCTCAAAAAGATCACCAACTGCATCTTTGGTGGATGAATCATGCATATATGGTAGAGATTATGATAAAAATAAAATAATCAACTATTTGCTTTCAGACAATGACAGCGGCAACCAGGTATCAATAATCAACATAGTGGGTTTGGGTGGGATGGGTAAGACCACCCTTGCTCAGCTTGTGTACAATGACCACAGGGTGCGGGAGAGCTTTGAACTTAAAGCTTGGGTCTATGTTTCCGAATCTTTTGATGTTGTTGGACTCACTAAAGCAATTCTCGAGTCATTTGATTCTTCACTAAACAGTGAAAACTTGGAAGTACTCCAATGTCAGTTGCAAGAGAGGCTAACAGGCAAGAAATATTTGCTTGTTCTAGATGATGTCTGGAATGGAAATGGGGAAAGTTGGGACCAATTACTACTTCCATTTAATAGAGGATCTTTTGGAAGTAAGATTATTGTGACAACCCGGGACAAAGAGGTTGCATCAGCCATGAAATCCGCCAAGTTACATGATTTAGAGCAATTACAGGAGGGTGATTGTTGGAGTTTATTTGTGAGACTTGCTTTTCATGACAGAAACGTGAATGAATATCCAAATCTGGAATCAATTGGCAAGATTATTGTAAACAAGTGTGCAGGGCTGCCATTAGCGGTGAAAACCTTGGGGAACCTCTTGAGAAGAAAATTCTCCCAGGGTGAATGGGATAAGATATTGGAGACTGATTTGTGGTGTTTATCAGAGAGTGACAGTAGCATAAATCCAATATTGAGATTGAGTTACCATAATCTTCCTTCTAATCTCAAGCGTTGTTTTGCTTATTGTTCCATATTTCCCAAGGGTTATAAGTCTGACAAGAACAAATTAATCAATCTTTGGATGGCAGAAGGTTTACTGAAGTGTTGCATTAAAGACAAAAATGAAGAAGAATTGGGCAATGAGTTCTTCAATGATCTAGAGTCCATTTCATTTTTCCAACAATCAATATATTTTGGTGGCAATAAGAGTTTTGTCATGCATGATCTTGTCAACGATTTGGCAAAATCAGAGTCCCGAGAATTTTGCTTACAAATCGAGGGTGATAGAGTTCAAGATATATCTGAAAGGACACGCCACATTTGGTGCTCTCTTGATTTGAACGATGGTTCTAGAATATTAGAACAGATTTATAATATCAAGGGATTACGCAGCCTGTTGGTAGAACCACGAGGCTATGGGAATGAGTGTTTCATGATAAGCAGTGATGTGCAACATGATCTATTTTCAAAACTAAAATATCTGCGGATGTTGTCATTCTGTTCTTGTCATCTCACAGAGCTAGCAGATGAGATAGAAAATTTAAAGCTATTGCGCTATTTAGACCTGACAAACACAAATATTAAAAGGTTGCCTGACTCTATTTGTAAGCTGTACAATTTAGAGACACTAATATTGGAAGACTGTTCTGAATTGACTGAACTCCCTTCAAATTTTTATAAACTTGTCAGCTTACGTCATCTTTATTTGAGAGGCACTAATATAAAGAAGATGCCAGAGCAGATAGGAAGGCTAAACCATCTTCAAACGTTGGGTCATTTTGTTGTGGGAGAGCAGAGTGGGTCTGATATTAAGGAGTTGGGTAATCTCAATCATCTTCAAGGGAAACTTTGTATTTCAGGGTTGGAAAATGTGATTAATCCAGCGGATGCTGCAGAAGTAAACTTGAAAGACAAAAAATATCTTGAAGAATTGAATATGGAATGTAGTATCGTATTCAACTACAGTGGAAGAGAATTGGAGGTGTTTGAGGCTCTTCAACCAAATAGCAACTTGAAGAGGCTCACCATTGAATACTACAATGGCAGCAGCTTTCCAAATTGGCTAAGGGGTTGTCATTTACCCAACTTGGTATCTCTTAAACTGTATTGGTGTGGATTATGTTCCCGTTTTCCACCACTTGGGCAGCTCCCCTCACTCAAGAAGCTTTCGATTTCACTCTGTCAAGGAATAGAGATCATTGACGAAGAGTTTTACGGCAATAGTTCAACGATTGTTCCGTTCAGGTCCCTAGAAGTATTGAAATTTAAGAGGATGCATGATTTAGAGGCATGGTTTTGTCTTGAAGGGTTTCCTTTGCTTAAAGAGCTTTATATAGAATATTGTCCCAAATTGAAAGGGAATCTGCCTCAACACCTTCCTTCATTACAAAAACTGAAGATTTGTGATTGTGAAATGTTAGAGGCTTCAATTCCCAAGGGTGCTAATATCAGAGAGCTAGATCTATACGGATGTGACAGTATTTTGGTAAATGAATTTCCATCTGGCTTGAAAAGGTTTGTCCTTCATGGAAATCGGTACACCGAGTTCTCCGTGGATCAAAATTTATTCAACAATGTCACTCTTGAAGTGTTGGAGTTGGAATTCAGTGGCTTCGTACTGTGTCGCGCTTTGGACTTGCGTTGCTATAATTCTCTTCACACACTTTCATTAAAAGGTTGGCTCTCCTCCTCCTTGCCCTTTGCACTACACTTGTTCACCAATCTTCGTTCTCTGTATTTGTATGATTCTCCACATCTGCAATCATTTCCCGAGGGAGGTTTGCCTTCCAACTTGGACAGACTTGAAATTTATAATTGCCCTAAATTAATTGCTTCGAGAGAGGAGTGGGGTTTGTTCCAACTCAACTCCTTGAAATATTTCACTGTCAGTGATGACTTTGAAACCGTGGAGTCCTTCCCAGAGGAGGGTTTGCTGCCACCAACTCTTCGCACTCTTTATTTGAGTAATTGTTCAATGCTAAGAATAATCAACTACAAGGGTTTTCTCCACCTCAAATCTCTTAAATATCTATATATTCAGTCATGTCCTAGTCTTGAGCGCTTGCCAGAGGAGGGTTTGCTCGACTCCCTTTCTAATTTGTACATAAATCGATGTCCATTACTTAAGGAGCAGTACTACCAAAAGGAGGAAGGAGATTGGCTGAATTGAACAACAGAAATGAGATGTTGATGCAGGCAAGTACATCCCATTTGTTAGTTTTCTCTTAATTATTAGTATTATTTTTTTCTTGACATAATAAGACTATGTATTTAATGTTGAACAGTGGCAAGAGTCTATGACCTCTTTCTTGCATGTGACTCTGAAGGATCTTTCGGTTCCTGCGACCAAGAACACCCTTGCCACCAAGACGAAGCACAGGCACTTTCTTAATCATTGCATCAGTCCAAAAATATGTATACTAACTAAGAAGGGAGTTTTGGTGGATTCAATGGCATCCACACACAGAATTGAGATAGAATTGGCAGTTCTTCAATGTGCAGCCAATGCAACAGTTCTTCAATGTATCAAGGACAGACAGCTTAGCTAAGACTGTATTGTTACAACGACTCTTACTCTGAGGCAAGGAAATTCTTGTGCGGATTTTATGTCTCAACGAAGAGAAGAGGAAGATTATCGTGTCTCCCCAAATGGTATCTATAGCTTGATTTTGGTAAATTCCATTGGTATTTTGTTTTGTAAGCTTTACTTTCTGTTTTTCCAGTTTCTCTTTTATTTTCCACACTGCAGTGCACAGCTATCTATTGATCATCATCATCATCATAAGTTTTCCATAGTATAGAAATTCAAGAGTAATTTCATTGCCGAATTAACAGAAGTTATTTAGAATCATTTCATGACATTCTTTATTTTTAATTCATTGTATCTATTTATAAAAAAATGTGTTTAAATTGTTGAGATCCTTTTTCTGTTGGGTATTTAAATACAATTAATTTTGTGGACATTCATGTTTGTCAATTAGTTTAGAAGCATATGCTTATGAAGAATTTTTGAATTTCTTCTTAAGACAATGATGTTTTTTGGGACATATGAAGAAATATGGAGAAGATTTGCATTATTCCAACTTCAACAACCTTGGACTAATCAATTTCCCTAGGAGTTATCCAAACCAATTGCTTTGAGAGAGGAGTGGAATCGCTGAAATAAGATGGCTAGATTTAGTTAAAAAAAAAAAGTCTTAGATAAAAAAAAAAGTCTCAATCTACTATGGAATCTCTCCAACAGATTTTTAAGAATAAAAGTGACTTTTTTGGATAAGCAATAACAATAAAAGTGACTAGTTGATCATAATTTACCAATAACTAATCGTTTCAACAGTTGAGGACTAGAAGATTTAATCATCTACTGTTAGTGCTGGAAATTTTAGAATTAGATAAAATCCTTTAAAAAAGAAGGAACCATTTGTAGAAGAAAAACCTTAGAAAAGAGAGAGAAATTGATCTCGTATCTTTGAAAAGAGAAAATTTTGAGGCATACTTTTTTTTTATATAGACAAAATGACAAATAACCATTGAAACTCACGCACAAGTGGAGGGATCGGTGTTTGAACCCGCCCACGACGTTCGGCCTAAGAATTTTGGCATTTTTGTCGGTTGAGCTAGGACCTGTGAACATGGTGAGACATACTTAATACTCATATGATAATCGAGTGAGTTCGGTACATAGATTTTAAGAGACATTTTTAGTGATATTTATCCAACTTCTAACTGTCACATTCCAAATATTTTTTTATCACAGAGATTTATGTTCTTTGTAGTGCAAAAATAAATGATTAACGACCTCATGTGAACCACACCCACGCATACATTGTTGTTGCTAATTTAGAAGTAAGCCTCGCAGCAAAAGATTATCAGTAGTATGTATGCGATTCTGAAGAAGACGCCAAACAAAGATGACTTTTAGAGAAACCGCCTTGTGCCAAATTATGTATGAGGATTCATGAGTTGTAGCATATTCCATGCTGTCAATTAGTGATAAGGAGAACTGACTCTATAACGCTGAGTTGAATGAATATTCCATTGCCATCTATTGCTTTCGAATCTTTCTTCGCTTTTGTTTTTTTGCATTAAACTAGTATACATGTCAATGATAAAAAAAAAAAAAAAAAATAAATTTTAAATTTTAATTTATTTATTAAAATTTATATAGCAAGTCAAGTGCTTTAAAATTAAAGGTTTATTTGCACTAGTTTAATTAAATTAGAAGTGTAGTTACGTTCATTTTGAATTTTAATATTATATCTCCCTGCGTTGGGGTGGAAACTACATTTCCACAAGATACGAACGAATTCAATTGAAAAAATTGCATGCTTAAATATGTTTAATTAGGGATACAAAGCTTCATTTTTAAAAGAAGTGAAGATCTGTTTGTAAAATTGGACTAAGGTAAATGCATAATGCAGAACAATGGATATTGCGATTGGTCGTTCCCTTTGGTCTCTAACTTAATTTTCCAAATCAATTTTTGGAACTGTTTGTGCTAACATTCTAGAGGGGAAGCTCAGTTTACACTGATCAATTGTCTCTGCTGACTGCTGTGTTAGTATTATTTACTTTTGTTCTGGTTTATGGCTGATTAAATTGAATTGTAAATGATTTGATATGAGAAAGTAATAACATGAAGCATTGTTTGGAGATTGTCCTTAACCTTTCGCAAAGACTCGAGTTTCTTCTACTGCAAAATCTCAACTCTAATAGGGTCAGTCTTTCAAATTAAATATAGATAAACCCTTCATTTTCACTTCAACTTTTTCCTTTAATCTGTTGCATTTATTATTTTTATTTATATGTTTTCTTTTAATCTATCCTAAATCTCGATCTACATTCTCCAGCTCCAGGAACAACTTGATGCAGCATTGTTGAAGATGGTTTTTATTTCTTCATCATGTACTATGTGGTTTCTTTGGTCGTTCATCGGTTATGTTTTTCTTAATTCTACAACTGTGATTGCCTTGATTAATCAATTGAAGACCGCGGTGAGTGTATCAATTCCCATAGTTTCTGACTTAATAAACCAACAAGTTACCACTCATGGGGTGAAATCTCATTTCCTCCTATGTAAAGAGTAGGTATGTAGTTTGATCTATTACTTTGTAACCTTTGTTATGTTTTATTTTTTTTTGGCAAGCTTTGTTCTTTATGTAAAATTGGTAATGTAAAAATAACCAATTTTCTTCAATTCAAACTGATATGCCTACTGTTTTGGGAAGTTTCCCTACTTTATCGATATTTAAAAACTCAGGAGAATTGTCTAGTGCTTCTATTTTCATTCCTATACGTTATCTTTTGGTGTGTTTGCCATGTAAATGTTGTTTTTAACAAGTGATATATATATATATATATATATATATATATATATATATATTGAAATAATATCAAGTTGTTGAATGTTGAGCATAGTTTTTTAGCATTTGGATCCAAATTAATGATGTGGAGTAGCAATTGGAAGTAGTATTTTTGAGAATGAATGGTTAGGTAAATGCTTATCTGTGTCACATTGGAGATAAGATACCTCATCTCCACCTCTTAGTTCATCACATCCATGATCTGGTCATCATTTTCTATCTATCATACATTCCTTCACAAAAAATAGGAAATTTCATCTTCCTCATCTCTCTTAACATGTTTCATTTTCTCTCCTTTAAAAAAATTAAAATGTTTCCTTTTTCTCATCTACAATACTACAATTGACTTTTAATAGCGGTTATTTTAACCTATAATAGCACTAAGGGCTATTAAAACCTCCGTTGTAATGTAATATATCCCACTTATAATAGCACTTAAAATGGTTTTTTGAACAAGTTTTAATAGCGTTTTTTGAGGAAAAAAATGCCATTATAGGCCCTATCTTTAATATCGATTTTATTGAAAGAACTATCGTAGGGCCCTTTTTTTAAATAAAAAAAAGATTTTAGTGATTATACTGAAAAAATTTAATCTTTTTAAAAAGTAATTTTATTAATCATAAAAAATAATATTATATAAGTCATTTATCTTATTCATTATAAAATAATATAACAAAATACGATTAAAATTTCAATAACAAGTATGGAAATAACATCCTTTATCAAAGTAAAATTACATCATTCACATTTCATTAACACCACTCACAAACATAGTAAACCTATAGTAATGTTACAGTACAAAAGTGAAAATACTTTAAATATCATTTTTCCATCATAAAATAGTTGTCATTCTCATGTGCAAGACACGTGATTCAGTCTCTTTGAAGGATTGTAGAACTATGAAATAAGAAAGCTCATGTCTGGCATAATCATCTATTTATCTAGAGGTGCAGACCCAAGTCAATTATGAGACATGGCGTTTTTTACCACGTTGAATTGATTCTTTATCCCACACATGAGGAGATAACAGCCACTACCATTAACATGATGATCATTAGCATACATGCCACGCAGGCCTGCAACAACACATAATCCACAATGACCATCACCTACGACAACCACCACATTTTCAACAAATTGATGCATGAACGATGATATTTGATCCTTGTGTGGCAAGTTGACTTGAATCGGAGGCGGGTTAGGAGAGTTATTCCTATCACACACACTTTTCCTACTTAAGCATGTAGACTTCATGCGTGAAACTTGTGTATCTATATGGAGAGATTCGACATGCTCCCAAAGAGAATGTGATCACTTAGCTGATTGTACAAAACATTCCACCTTGTATTAACCTTTTTTGGAGGTGGACACACATAGGTTATTTATGGTAAAAGAGATTGTCAAAACTGCTCTTTGATATGCATCTTCATATTGTAAACAACAACTTTAAATCATGCTTGCAATGTATAATCATATTTTAGGATCATGATAAAAACATGAGTATGTATTATGTTATGTTATTGGGGCCTTTCATATTATATTATACAAACAAATCTAGCACATTTCAAATTAAACGTTTGGCCTTATCAACATTGTAATTATCCTTGAACCACAACCTCTTCCAATGAACGTGAATTTCATCCAAACAAATGGGCACATGATGAGTCAATAAATTAGTGTTTTTTATATATTATTTGAGTTCGTTTTATTTAGATTTGATTTCATTTTATTTAATATTATTTCCTTTTTAGAATTATTTTACTTCAATTGCAAATTATTATATTTCAGGAACAAATATTCAAAAGAATAAGTCTTGGAGCAAAAGAAAGGGGTTTGGAGCTGATTCGGGATGAAAATACGAAGATTCGGTACAAAAATACGACGTCCCCTAAGTCAGAAGCTTGGCACGGCCGTGCCACATCCCAGAATCTCTTTTGCTGCTTTTCTGCTTCCCAGACAAGCTACCTATTAGTTTACTTCTGACCTAAAAGCCCGTGGTTTCTTGTGGAACATTCTAGTGTTATATTTCTTAGGGCTTAAGTCATTATAAACTATAAATAGTGTAGCTAGCTATCACAACAAATCATCTTTTGTTCTTGGAATTCAATAGTGACAATTGTCTTTCTTAATAAAAGTTCTTCTTTTACTTTCTTGTTATTTATTTTGTGTTCTTCTTCTCCTCTTCTATGGCTACGATGATCATGAGTGAGTAGACCTTTCTTGTCTTGGGATTGTTGGATAAGTCTAATGACGTAATCCTAATCAAACCAAATCATAAACCCTAATTTTATATAAATCTACTTTCTAATCTAATTCACCGTTTTTTATAATGAATTAACAAATGCCAAACTCATAATGCGAAAGCGGAGGGTTAGTATTTGTTAATTCATCATCTCAAATATCAATTCATAATGCGAAAGCGGAGCTTTGATATTGGAACAAGTGAAT